>JAAUXU010009177.1_pt1 | contig 58054 bp, 63 predicted proteins | sample 7278151 | NCBI WGS metagenome assembly JAAUXU01 (sample SAMN14350113, study PRJNA611818) | marine sediment metagenome | isolation source: surface marine sediment (1.8m) | place: French Polynesia: Moorea | collected 2018-08
AATAGGGGAGGGAGGGGGGGACATCGTAACCCAACCGTTCAGCATCCCAAACAGAGCCGAAACAAGGGTTCATGTGGTGAAGCTTATGCAGTAGCTTGCTCTCAGGGTTAAGTGGTATACCCGTCGACCCTGAGGGGGGTGTATGAAGTGTATCAACTGTACCCGGAAGATTTGAGGCAAGTTATTCTGGTCCATAGCAAATTATCCGTGCAACAAACAGATGGGTTGACTAGTGCAATTCACTATTCTCCATTGAACTGGACAAACTGTTTGGCACCAGCCCTATAGACAGAGAGCTTGATACTCTGTGCAGGATCCCAAAGGACACCTGCGTAACTGGAGCGTCTGAAACAGTCTTTGAACAGCCTCATTGTACATTAACTCTTCTCTTTCCATTGAATCCTTCATTTTTCGCATCTTCCCATATTTACCAACAGGCAGTCCAATTCTTCACTGGACTCAATGCCAGCCATTGAGTGAGGCTTTTAAGGTGTCACATTAACCTTTTTCTCTGGTACTCAGTTCTGTGGGGACATCTTCCCCTCGCCTCATTTCACTGTCGGACCCGCAAGTCCCATTTTCCAAAAGAAAAAGCCCTAGAACTAAAAAAAAACATCCTGACAGATGGTGGTCGAGTGGCGACTTTAAGGAGAAGCAACTCTACCCACGTCGAGCAACTTTGTCCCCCAGAAAAATAACCCTATGGCGACGTGGTCGAGCAAAGTCTCTGCAGATACATAAAAGGTCCTCTTTACCATAGGCTAAATCAGTGTAAGACGGCCTGCTACTTGCACAGACGATCCTTGGTGGAGAGATACTAACAGACAACACCGGACTTTTTTTCTGCTCACTTTTTGGTTTTTCGAAACTCGCGAGTGAGTGTGACACCTTGAGAGGCTCCAAAGCATTTCCTCGTAAGCAGTCTCTACAGCTGCACGACGAGGGATTTGGGCGAGGCATACGAAACTTCTCACAACCACATAGCATACAAGTCCCTCCTCTCCTGTGGGTCGTTCATCTCTTTCCTCAATTCTGTCTTCGATTTTTTTCAATGAGAAAAGAGAAAGCAAAGAAAAACCGTAGAAGAAATCGCAAAAAACCAGCTTTGAACCAGTATTTCTGCTCGTATTGAGTGACCTGTAGGCGAGTGTGTGTGCTGCACTAACGTACATGCAGTGCTACGTCTGAGCCTCCCAGCTTTATTGAGTCAGGATCTAGCAGCGCATGAAAGTATGGCACGAAACCTTGCTCACCCTGCCGTCATGCCGCGTGCGTCGGAGCGTGTGATTAGACGATACGTATACTAATGAACGGTCTTTTTTGGTGCTGAATCAGGAGAAAAAACTTGAGGTTCTTTCAATTCCATGGAAAAAAAGTCGTACGTCTCACGGATGTCTGCAGAAGTTCCGGCCAGACTTGTTTCTCTGTTGTATTCCTATCTCCAACGCGCTGGATATTACGTCTTAATGCGTGTGAAGACCTATGAGAGCGCGCAGCAGGACTCGGCAGCCTGACAAAGGATTAGCACGGGGTGAGCAGGCGCTCTGTACCTACCTGCGTATGTGATCGTAGCGGCAGCGGCGGCAGACTACGGATGAAGACCAGGAACCTGTCCCAAGTCACGGATCCTTCACTGCAACAGCTTTCTTAGCTTTATCGCATCCTCTTGTCACTGATACGTGCAGCGCAGCTCGCCAAGAGCTAAACAGACCATTAGAAAGTGAACGGTCTGTTTTTCTCTCGCTCTTGCTCATTCGCTCCTCTCTTTTTTCTTGTAAACGTGCAGCAATTTCCAACTTTCCCCCTTCTCCGTGATCCCTCCTTATCCGCCAACATCCAGACTGCTGCTCTCCTATGGAGGCGAGCGCACACGGATTTTCTTCCAATATTTTCCCTTGGGAAATGAGTCGGCGATTCCCTCTCCCTCCGCTCATTCAAATGTGTACGCGGCGGCGGCGGTGGAAAACTCTTCCTCTCCTCTTCAAGAAGAAGAATATGTACTGTAGTATTGGTTCTCTCCTTGTGTTTCTCTCTGCCTACATCTAACCAAACACGCACGCTCACCCCCATGGACGAGGCCGTGTGCTTAGACGTGGTAGGAGAAGGCTTGTAAATGAGGAATACTGCACAGTCTTGTTATCTCAACTGCGTTGTACGAGTGTGCTGTACGAGGACGAACACGTGCTGCACAGTACGTAAGTTTGCCAAGTTGTAAGTCGGCAGTGGCGCGGACGCAGCAGAATGGACGCAAGCATGGTCATGGTTAGCGACTCTCTTGCCTTTTTTCTGACTCCACTCAAGCTTATTATCTGATCGCTCTCTTGTCAAGTGTCTACTACTGCTGCACCAAATAATTTGGTCGGAGATATCAGCAGACAGGACGAATTCCACCCCACAAGAGACGCCGATATTCGTAGTCGGCGGACTTCACTCCATAGAATTTGTGTCGATAGGTGCAGATCAGGACGAATCTCCATCAATCAGTATGCTCGTTCGAGGAGCTTGGCGCAAGAAGAGAGGAGGGCAGATACGACAAGTAGCTTGATGAGCCGGACCCCGTACTGTACAACTAATGATAGGGCAGCACGTACGTAGACAGTGCGCATCGTGTGTGCATACACGGAGTGTGTAGCCGCCTGCCAATGGGGGGAGTAGCCGATCATGGCCTTCATCTGCATGCTGAATGAGTGATGCTGACGTAGGAGGTCAGGGTGTCAACGGAGGCAGAGAAGAAAGTGATTTTGGGCCCCGAAAGTGCTTGATCCGCCACAAACTGTGAGTCATCCATAGAATGCCAACAAGAAGATGGATATACTCACTGTACGTATGTACGCACGTGCGGTCAAGCTCAGAAGTATTCGTACCACCACGGGATTTGCTCAGTACTGACAACAACTTCTGAACCAGACACCTTGCATAGTAAGAAAGAATCCATAGTAATGATAATGTAGAGCTTCGAGTGCACACTTGAACCTAATATACAATATTCGTACCATGCGGCAGAGGTCCAAAGACACAAGAAAGGCAGTGTGAAAGTAATTGTAACACTGAGATGCCTCATGGGAGACCGCTGGAGAGATTGCTCACAGACGGTGATCTGTGAAAGAAATCTTGACCTTTGTACTCAAAATCCCTCAAATCAGGTTTGAGAGTTAATTTTAGGAACATTTTTATAAGACAGGTCTTGTAAAGAACGTTCATAACTTTCCCATGCTGCGGTCCACGGGAAGTTTGAAGCATTCAGTGAGGAGTCATGGACGATAAAGAACTGTTAATATTTATGTTGAAGATTCTGGATAATTCTTTTGCTGATGTCTCTTCGCAAATATAAACGACTGTTCGATGATTATGACTTCAATGTTGACCTCGAAGTCATAAAATTCTCTCAGAGCTCAAGACGAGACTGATACCTCGATCTCGAAGCCTCCTTGCCTCATTTTGAGGACGATACCGATGGACCTGATCTCGATTTAGAATTGGCACCTGAGGTAGTACTTAACTCAGAAGGTAAGAGCGGAGGGTGAGTCAGATCCAGACTGCAGACCTCCCCAGTTTTGACTGCGGCGCCAGCAGACGCAGACCCACCAAGAGTCAAAGTCGCTGTTGCTGTTGTTGTTGCTGTCCTTGGGAAGAAGTAAGGAAAGATGTAGAAAATGTAATGGATTGAAGAAAACTCAGTCAATAGCTGTTGTATCTGATCCTGTCTCTAAGGCCTTCACAGCAAAATGGTCCTTGTTCAACAACTCCAAGGCACTTTGAAAATAGGTGATTGGTCACGTCCAGAGATCATTTGTCATAATATGTCAAGCCACCGGCCTTTGAAGCAGTTCTCTTCTTGTCACGTTTTGTACAGTGTGTAAACGCCTCTTCTCTGCACGTCTTCCGCTCGACCCTAACTGTTGGACCATCTTGAAAGGCAGACCTAAAAGCCTTCAGTGTAAGATGCAGGCATCCACTTCACTCCCCGACGAAGACCGACCGCTATCATGGACGTGCACAGCTAAGGGACGAGTTAGCATCTCAAATTGACGTGACACAAATCCGTCGTCAGTCATCAAGTCGAACCGGAGAACCCCTCTTCTCTTCTTTGCTATAAGCGCGGGACAGAATTGTGCCTGTCTAAACGTACCCATGGAGCAAAAAGCGAAGGAATGCATAGGTATACTAAGGGACACATGAAAAGAGAAATCTTTGACTTAGACTTAAGGTAGCTCCATTGTATCCTGGCACGGCAGGTACTTTGTACCTCACGTACTTTTCTCCGCACCCTACGGCAATGCATGCACTGTAGGTACGTCCGTCATCACCGAGTCCATCTATACGCATGCTGTGCGCGTGTAGCAGCATGTTGTCACAACGGCGCCAGCCTGATGACAAGTATGTACCAACCCAGTACATTTGTGTCGCCGGGCGTTTATGGCAGCGTCTAAGGGCCTCTTTATGCTCCATTTATGTTCCGACAAGAGCCTTTCTCTCACCTTTGCCGTATGAGCCCTTTTCAGTCGGTTACTATCCTTTTCCCCCCTTCTCCGTGATGGTGCCCATCCGAGTGAAATAAGACGTGAGGAAATCAATTGGCCTGATCGAAGGAGGCGACGAATGTTCATTGAGGAAGAGAAGTTATATAAAAAGGGGTCGTGGCCTTAAAGAGTTGATGGAGTCATCGTGCGCCAGCTCAGGCTGAGGGGATATGCAGGCACTTGGTGGTTAATAAACTTGCGCCAGGCGTCTAGTACATGTTTTCCGGCACTGCAACGGCCGTCCGTCCGTCCGTGCATGGCTACAATCATTGATGGTGGCAATCGCTTCTTGTTGCAGAGTTACCATGATCGATGGAAGAAGATGAAGAAGAGCTCCTAAAGAAGTACCGGGTAGAAGGAAAAGAAACATGTCGGACAGCGACGAGATTCTCTTTGACGACATCTACGAACTGCATGAGGTCATCGGTGAGTCTCCACGTGTCACGTGCATTGTCTCGATTACTACCAACTATTTACTTGACGCTGGTATTCAGTACTGCACCGGCATCATCACCACGTCGCAGTGGCATTGAGAAATACCAAGTTTGGAATCGGATGTCCTGCGGATCCCTAAAGGAGACATTTCCTCCTTTGATCTCTCAATGTGTTTGTGGGCGCACGATCACACGTGAAAAATGGGCAGTTAAAGGGATCAAAAGGTCCAGGTGTCAAAATGTGGCGCTCACGCTTTCAAGTGTGACACAGCAACAGCTTTTTTTCTTTTCCTCTTGTTGCCTCCTTTTCTCCTGCTTGACAGAGCTCCACACCTATATCAAAGTTGGTCGAGAAAAGCAGCAGCAACAAGAAAGCCTCTTGGAGGCGACGACGATGAGGAGGAAAGAAAGTTGCTGCAGAAGCAGGAAGTTATCATTTTTTCCTCAAGACTGCTTAAACTGGAGAGACTTTAGTAAGAGCACTACCAGTTGAAGTAGAAAAGTTTAGCAGCTCCTTTCTCCATGCAGGCTCCTTTTTTCTACCTCGTTACTTAATAGGATGGGGAAAGAGAGATCGAGGGGTGGGAAGGGTTGCCTCAGCACATGACTTGGGGAGTGTTGGACGAACGACTCTTCTGTCGTTCCGGTCGCCGTGCGCTAATAAATACGGGACCTGCTTGATGACTCATATTGCACTGTTGCCCGCTTTCATATTGCCCGCTTTCTCGCGCTTCAAAGGCAAGGGTCCTTTCTCGCTCGTACGTCGCTGCGTGCATCGCCAGACGGAGGAGGAGTTCGCCGTCAAGATCGTGGATGTGGCCAAGTTCACGGCAAGTCCAGGTCTCAGTCTCGACGACCTGAAGCGCGAAGCCACCATCTGCCACATGCTCAAGCACCCGCACATCGTAGAGCTCCTGGAGACGTACAGGTACGACGAAAGTCAGGTGGCGGTTGGAACAAGTTGTGTTTGCCAGTTGAAGTAATGACACATAGATCCGAATCCCTTCCTCCAATATTGTGCCTCCTTTGCGGAAGTGCAGCTACCTTGCAAATCTGACAATACATAAGTCCTGTGCTGCGCCATATTGTTGCTGAGTATTTACAGTATGCGTCTCAGATGGTGTCAGGAATATGGCTAAGTTGAAGAACACTTTAAGAGCCTGAATTCAAAGTCGGCCCTGCCAGCCGATGAAGAGAACTCAATAGAATTACAATGCATATTTTATTGTTTGATGTGCTCTGGGATGTTGGCAGGCATGTTGAATGTTGATGCAGCGCCGAAGAAGCTTTCAGTTAGCTTTGCTTAGGGTCCGGTCACTCTGTTTGATTGCATCTGCTTCTAACAAAACTCTGCTGAGTTATGTGTACAAGTTAGCTCTCCGGGTTGACAAAGTTTTAGGTCAAGGGAGGGGGTTCAGTCCACTTTGTTTAATGAAATCATTAATTACTGACACCGATTTGGTTGCATACTCTACCATATGGGGCTGTAGGAGAGCCAGAGAGAATTGCTCTAGGGAACCTTTTCGTGACATAGACACTCAGGAGAGATAAAAATTGCTCTTGACAAGGTAGGCTCCGGGACAGAAATTGCTTGCCAACTGCATTGAACTGTACATACGCAACATGCTCAGTCAGTCCGCATGCATGCGACGGCGCTTTGAACTTTAAGAGGACGTTGGATGTTTCAAACGGTACTACTCAGAACAGTGTGTACTTGCACAGCAGGCCTATTATCATGTTTTGATGCTTTCAGCTCTGAGGGCATGCTCTACATGGTGTTCGAGTACATGGCTGGCGCCGACCTGTGCTTCGAGATCGTAAAGCGCGCCTCAGCAGGATTCGTGTACAGCGAGGCCGTCTGTAGTCACTACATCAGGCAGATCCTCTTGGCCCTTCAATACTGCCACGACAACGACATCATTCACAGGGACATCAAGCCCCATTGTGTGCTTTTAGCAAGGTACGTGTGTTCGCAAGTTTTGAGGACCTGTCACGTCCTCATGATGCGCTGTAGGAACGAGCTCTGCTTGGAAGGTAAAACTGTGTTTTTGTGCATTTAAATTCAATCATAACGAATATGGCTGCTTTTTCAGTAAAGAGAATTCCGCCCCTGTGAAGCTTGGTGGCTTTGGCGTGGCCATCCAGCTGCCAAGCAAGACGGACCATAGCAACCAATCGGTCAACGGCGGCAGAATAGGAACGCCACATTTCATGGCGCCGGAGGTATGGCAACCCTTATGCTTGTGTAAAGCATTGCACGGACTGGATGTTTTTGCCTCGCTACATAGGTCATTCAGCGGTGTCGGTACGGCAAGCCCATCGACGTGTGGTCCGCCGGAGTGTTGCTGCACATCCTGCTATCTGGAGCTCTTCCCTTCCTGGGCACCAAGGATCGGTTGTACGAGAGCGTGTGCACGGGGAGACTCCACCTGCACTCGGCCACAAGGTGGCAGTTCGTTAGCGATTCAGCCAAAGACCTCATTAGACAGATGCTCAGTGTAGACCCGGAGAAGAGGATCACGGTGAGGAAAACGTTGACGTGATATAACCATTTGAACATCAACTGAAGCTTGTTTGTTAGGTTGACGAAGCGTTGGAACATCCTTGGATTGCCGAGCGTGATCGCTACGCCCCAAAGCTCCACTTGCACGAGACCGTGGAAGAGTTGCGAAAGTTTAACGCCAGGCGGAAGCTGAAAGGAGCCGTGTTGGCAGCAGTCAGCTCACCTCGGTATTGTGGATCAGTACTGCATTTATGGTCATCAAGGTTGTCGTAGCTATTTCTTGACGTTTATTTCTCAGGTGGGCTCAGTTCTACGAGGACTGCTCAATGCTAATGACTTCCACCACGGGGAATTGTTCCAGTTTGCCTAACAACACGAGTCACCTAAACAACAATAACGGCGGGCTGCCCTCATCTGCGTCATCAGCGTCGGACTTTGGCGGCGGAGACGATGAGGTACATATCGGGCAAAACATCTGCAAGTGCAAAGGCGCGCTTGACTTAATTTGCTGTAATGGCATCTGACTTTCTGAACATTGTAAAGGTGACCGCTGCTGCCGTGGGTATGGTTCTGGACAGCCTGGACGACGCTCACTGCCTGCTAGAGGCGCGGAACCATCGCGGGGATCACAACTTCTTGGCTCCAGTGCTTAGAGATAGACAGCTCCAGCAGCTCTTGAAAATCTACGACCGAATCCGGTCAGCCAACTTCGCCTCCTCCTTCTCGAGGTCCACGTTTCGTCTGCCCCCAGCGGATGCCTGCTCGCGACACAGAGACGCCCTGGGCGCCCTCAAGGTAAGAGATCAGTCGACTTTACTAGTCCACTGCACGTCACGTGCTCGCCAAATGTACCTATATTTAACATTCAGGTGCTGGAAGTTTCCGAAGATCTGGCTGACATTGCTGAGCTCCGAGAAATCCTTTCTCAGCATCACGTCAGGGCCTTACTGCAGGTAATGTTATCTAAGTTGAAATGTTCGAGCGTATCCGCTTAGACCTCTTTTTTGAGGCCTACTCCGGGCGAGTCAGCGGCGGTTTCGCATTCCGAGACCGCTTCAGCGGCGATCTCAAGGCCGAAAAGCATCGGTTCTGGGCCACAAACCTCGCCTCGAAGCATCCGCAGTCTTTTCCTTGCGTCCTACAGGACGTAAAATGCTTCAGTCAATGAAACTGCGCAGAAGCAGGAGAAATGTTTGGTCTTTATATGGGCACTGAATCTTTTTTGTAGTGTCACGACGTCGTCGCGCAAGAAGTCTACGGGGAGGACGCCATCCGGGTGACGCCGCCACCGGCCTCTTCCATGTCCACCGCCGCGGAACAGTCCGCGATCGCCTCCGCTGACCTCGGACCCAAGAACGGTGACGATTTCAAGCGGCAGATAATAGGCGGCAGCGGCACCGTGGGGATGACGAGCCTACCACTGACAGTGGGCGGCGACGCGGCCAACCCGGACGGCGCCGCGGCTGCGGGTAACGTGACTCGGGTGAGATTGGTTCAGTTCCAACGAAATACGGACGAGCCGATGGGCATCACCCTTAAGCTGAGCGAGGACGGAAAGTGCGTAGTTGGAAGGATCATGCACGGTGGAATGATCCACAGACAGGCGACTTTGCACGTTGGCGATGAGATAAGGGAGATCAACGGGGTGAGCGTGGCACATCAATCCATCGAAGCGCTTCAGCGGCTTCTGCGCGAGGCCCGCGGGTCTGTGACGTTCAAGATCGTCCCATCGTACCGATCTGCGCCGCCTCCGCCCTGCGACATCTTTGTGCGGGCCCAATTCGACTACGACCCCCTGGAAGATCCCTTGATTCCTTGTCCGCAGGCCGGAGTCGCCTTCGCCACCGGCGACGTCCTCCAGATCATCAGCAAGGACGACCACAATTGGTGGCAGGCAAGAAAAGTCGCTGCTGCAGGGTCGGCCGGGCTCATCCCTTCACCAGAGTTGCAGGTGAGAGATCCAACCAATTTTTGTGCCCACGGAGTTAACTCTCTTAAGGCACGATGTTCTTGCAGGAGTGGCGCTCGACAAGTCAGGCAATGGAGAAAAGTCACAAGGGCAGTGGGGATCCGTCGTCCTCCATCTCCAACTGCTCCATCTTCGGGAAGAACCTGAAAAAGCGCCGTTACCGTAGTGAGAAGTATCTGGCCAAACATAACGCCGCCTTTGATGCCCTCGACCTCGTTACGTATGAAGAAGTCGTCAAGTTGCCTGCCTACAAGCGAAAGACGCTGGTGCTGCTGGGCGCGCACGGCGTCGGGCGCAGGCACATCAAGAACAGTCTTATAGCCAGCCATCCAGATAGGTATATTTGTCTGTCAGTACATGTAGTAGGTACGAGCTTGTGGACTTGCAGTACTAGCACACAACTTGCACTACCTATGCTGTGCATGTACTAATTACGTACCTCGGTTCCGTAAAGAACCTATTTCCGCAGGATTTTGGCTTTAGCAGCTCAAGGGAAATTGGCTACCCGAGGGCGTGAGCGGGAGAAGGGATGGGGTGTCCAAGGGTCGCCTATAACTAGTGCAGTAAAACTGGTGTAACCACTTACCGTAACTAGAAAAGCACAGTAGGCTGATTCAGTCGCCTCTAGATGTGGTCACCAGCAAAATCTTGAGTAAATCAAAACTTTTGGCTAAATTGAAGAATGACTCAGATCCCATGGATGAGGGATTAGATGAGGAAAAGATTACTCACAGACACATCACAGGGTTTCCATGCAACGGGGAATGAACAGTTTTATTCACTATTCAACCATGCTAATATAGCGCAACTGTGATTCTACCTTGTACTTTCTGCTGACTTTCGATGATTTGGGCCTTATCAGCCAGTGAAAGGGACTTCCAAGATTTCTTGGATGGCGGCTCCATTTTACCACTTTCAGTTTTTTTGCTTTGATCCATTTTTACGGGCTTTTAACGGTTCGACCAGTTTCTCACGTAGACAAAGCTCTAAAATTGACTTGACTAAATCAAGAGTTGCTCACAACTGAAGGTGACCAAATCAAATACTTTTATGAAGTAAAAATCAGAGAAAACTCGACTAAATCAGGAATTTTGACAAAGTGGAACTTGACTAAATCGAGAGGTGACTATGCAAAGTTCAGTACAGTCAAATCATAAAGTTTTGAATCCCGAAGTTGCGATAAATCTCCTAGTTATGGTAATTTTGTTGCTGACCAAGCATTATTCTTGCAAAAAGCTATGTCCAAACTTATGATATGTCTCAAAGTTAAGATACACTTGCCGCTGACGAAGCAATAACGTAACTTCGAGGCTTGACAGTATTTACATGAGCAGTCAGACTCAAAAATCCTAGCACCTAGAGTCTTGCACATTTTCGACAGTACCTTCTGAACCGGATACTTTTTCAAAAACGCATAATAGTGATAATTGTAGAGTTGCTAATGCTCCATCGTTGTGCACGCTTAAAATTCATCGATAATATTCATATAGTGTGTCAGAGGCTCAAAAATGCAAAAAGAGAGTTGCGAAAGTATTCTTAACGCTATGATGGCTTGAGAGAGATCGCAGACCAAAAGTGATCACTCGTTCTGCGGAAGAAATTTCTGACTTAGCACTCAACGTCCCTCGACTCATGTTCTACGGTAAATCTTAGGAAATATTTCGTAACGCAGATCTTGTTAGGAACACTCATTCGTTTCCCACGCTGTGTTGCAAGCATTCTTTATAGCATTCTGTGAGAAGTTATGGGTGTTGAAGAACCATCATTCATGTTTATGGGGAAGTATCACATATGCAATCATCTAGAATCTTCAATACTGAATTTCAGAGACTTTCGGTGCAAAGTCAGAAATTTTTTCGACTTTACCCAAGTGATCAGTGATCACCATTCATAAGCGGTCTCCTCCAAACGGTCACTCAGTGAATCCTAACGTTATGTACGTCCTACAGACCAAATTTTGGGCTGCATATTTGCACATGCAGCATTGCTAAACTTTTAACTGGACTTTGAGAATAGAATACAATCCCACAGAATAGAATACAGTCCTGGACTGAAGGGATTGCAAGCTATATTACTACAACTTTTTCAAGAAGTGTGCAGTCCACAAGTTGTCGCTGAAAAAGTGCGAATAGTTAAGGTATCATGAATACTCTCAAGCCTGACTGTTCGTGCAAACTGCCAAAAAAGTAGCTTTACATGCGTCTTTAGAGCAAATGTCCTTAAATTGTCGAATTTGTAGCCAAAGCAAAGCATCCGGAAAAACTTGAGAGAATTAACCAGGAGTAAGTAAAAACACAACTACGTGCGCTCACGCATTTTCCACGATTGACAACGTCAAGAACTTCATCTGCCAGCACTTGTCACTGCTCCCTGGATTGAGCTCTTACTTCTCACAGGTAATGGACATTTCGGGCAAGAAGCAGCATAAACAAAGCGGCTCTGACAAGTCTTTGACGATAAGTTTTGATTCTTAGTGTCCCAGATTGCCTTCCTGATCATCATGATGGGGTGTAAAGCTAACTTTTGGCAGTGCGGTACATGCATGTACGTGCCACATTCAAGTGCACGTCTTGCAAATGCACGTCTCCATTGCTGTCCACTTCTTTCTCCAGGTACGCCTACCCCATCCCGCATACGACGAGGGCACCGAGAAGGGACGAGGAGAACGGAAAGAACTACTTCTTCGTGTCTCAGGTGAGCTTCGTGGCGTCGTCTCACGTGTCAAATGAGAACTTGCCGACGGGGAATTTTTGGTTTGCTTTAGGACGAAATGATGTCTGACATCGCCGCCAACGAGTACTTAGAGTACGGGACTCATGACGACTCCATGTACGGCACCAAGCTGGATACCATCCGCCGGATCCACGCGGAGGGCCGCATGGCAATTTTGGACGTGGAACCACAGGCCCTAAAAATCTTGAGGTACCACACATATTGTACGATCCCTGTCATCACCTTGCGGGTAGATTGACGGAGCATACGATATACCTACATATGCACAAAAATGTACCAGTGCATATGGAAACTTCCTCCTCATATTAGTGATCATATTTGTTGATCAGATGACGCTAATCGCGTAATCCTCATATGTCTTCTTATGCAGGTGCGCCGAGTACGCCCCGTATGTGGTGTTCATCGCAGCCCCCTGTCTCGCAGCCATGCAGGACTTTGACGGGAGCCTGGAGAAGCTTGCACGAGAGTCTGACGCTCTCAGGCAGACATTCGGACACTTCTTTGATCTAACCATCGTGAATAACGACATCGACGAGACCATACGGATTCTCGAGCGCGCCCTGGAAAAGATCTGCACGACGGCTCAGTGGGTGCCCATCGCATGGGTCTACTGACGGCACGCGGCCGCTGCCGCCGTCACAAATTCTACTGGCGGGACTCACGGGAAAAGCCGCCATCGGCGGTCGGCGGCCACGACCTCTAATCACGTCGACGGGTGGAGCGGCGGTGTCGGTGGGGGTGCAGGTGGGGGCGGCGGTGGCGGTGTCGGTGGGGGCGGCAGCGGCAGTGGCAGCGGCAGCGGCGGGGGCGGTTCCGTCACGCCCCCCTACGGAGCCGCCTACGGCTAAAAGCCTCAAAAATCATCGTGATCGTCGGTTGATGCATGAGCTACGTATATTAAGTGAATCGAGAAGAGAAAACCTGGAACTTGACACCCCCCCTTTGTGCATGCGAAGAACACACACACACGGACACACACACACACACACACACACACACACACACACACGCACACACACGCACACAGCATTATGAACATTTAAAACAGAGGCACATGAAGACACGATTTTCTCCTTTAAGCATCTCTTAAGTAAACTAAGTAACATCGAAGAGAAAAGAGAGAAAAGCGAAGCTCCGAGCTCACAGGACGGACTCTGATGCTATTGCTTTACCGTTTTGCCACTTATGAGGTGGATCACTTGTGATATCATTCAGAATACCTTACCGCTAGATGTGTGAATGAATCGTCTTCTTTGTGGCATGTCAATCAAAAGCCAGGTTACTAACATATTTCTCATCACAGTTTTACTCTACCCCATCCACCCAACTTTCCCTGAACTGCAGGTACTACCAAGGCAATGAAAAGACTTCGAAAGAATGCGATTCAAGCTGACAGAGTAATAAAGAAGAAGGATCGGTATGAAACTTATGTACCCATCGGAGGGTTTCTCATCATCTCTATCTTGTTTATGGAAGCGATTTCAACCTCTTTTGTCCTCAAATCTAACGACATAAAACAAGCATGCTTGCAGAATGTTATTAATTATAATTACTGTTATAAAATCACATAACTTCTGCTGCGTATGTACGTAACAACTGCTACAAGAACACTCACACATCGAATGACAACAGACATGGTGCCAAATAAAAAGTCAAGCGTAAGCGAAGATCATCCTTCATTCGTGGAATCTTCCAACCAACGTGCATAGGGCATCAACGCGTCATGAAGTCAAGGTAGCAATTGCTGCGTTTAACACAGCGCCAGTCAAGCATCACACAATGGACAAGTTTGAGTACTTCGTGAAGGTCACCATGGAAGACTCGACACAGGAGGGGGACGGTGACCAAGTGACTGAGGAAGTACTCAACATTGCTGAATGCTCTCAACATCGCCTGGCTTGATTCAAGGATGATCCGGGGATCTCTTACTCCTGCGGTGCCGCCTACACCCGAACATTCACTTGCTTGATAGGCACGTTCTGGCCGGGCTTCGCGGCCTCTTATGATCAGTTCCAACTATATCATTGATGTGACGACCTCAGGACAACAAAGAACAGCCAAAGAGAAGCAGTTTTGTGAGACATTTTCATAATTACAAGCCGTGTAATTAAATTGCAGTGCATAAAATGTAATATGTACTAGTGCACGTAGCTTGTTCACTACGCAAACGTAGTTCAAGCCTTAGTCTTTTTTTTCCAACTCACACACTTTTTGTTTTTGGACTGCATCAACAGCCTGGGGGATGTAGCTTTGCCAACGCTGAGAAGCTGTACCATGACATCGGGACGTGCTTTGACTCGCGACCTGGTCGATAGTAATAGAGGATGTGTATTAGGCTAGACCAAAAATTTCAATCTCTCTCTACGTGCTATATTTGCTGCAAGACTCCATTTGAAGACGGTTTAGTCAGGTTGGTTGAAGAACTAATCAGCTTTTTGGTCCCCCCCTCTGCCCTCAAAGTTTTTTAGACCCGGTGCATAAGGATGTTGGTCAACATTTCAAATTAGACCTGCTTAGTTACTTTCTGAAGCACCGTAGTCGAATAAATTCAAAAGGAAGTGTGTTTAGCTGTGCCGTCCTAATCTGAACACCTCGTCATGCACTGACCCGGTGTAGTAAAATTTTATGGCAAGAGAGGACAGAAAAGAAGTCTTTAAAGCATTTAACTATATCTTCACTATTTGTCACTGGTAAGAACCATAAGGTGCACTCAGCGAAATTTCCAATATTTCCGTTTTTTGGTTCAGCCTAATATATATGCCTCAATACTGAGAAAGGGGTGTCCGTGAAAACTGTCGTAGCTATCTATATCTTGCATGTACCTCAATAAGTTGAACCTCGGGAACTCAGTAGAAACGTGGTACCCCACACACCCTCGACGTGATGTATGTAGAGCTGCAGCAAGGGGAAGTTGTACTTTTGCGACGCTTCTTCTGCCGAGAGTTACACTTTTGCGTGTCATCTGAAGACTCCGGAATCGTATGTGATCACATAAGAATGCTCCTCCATACAGTGACACACACTTAATCAAGAAAGGTGGGGAGACGGGAACATTTCCTGATTATCCGAGATGTTAGGCATTTTTATTTATCTAAGTTGACTGGCACATTGGGGAATTTGAAGAGAGATTCCAATTCCCTTTGGGAAAGAGGAACCAATCTTCCTCTGGTTCTTTCTGGCATCCATTCGGCGGGAGGTTAGATTCCTCGCTCAATACCAGAAGAAGTAGGTGAACTCATTTTTTTTATTCACAAGACACGGGCAGCAATTTCAAAATTTCCGGGTTACCAGAGTGGGTTTACTCTCAACAAGTTCCGTTTCCGGCATTTCCCGATTGACCGAGTTTCACTCTACAGTGCAACTCGCTTATGTAGTCAGACACCAAAAGATTCGTGACATGTCGATCATCTCCGTAAACACATGGGTTACCACCAAAGGCTCCTCCAAAGAATGCTTCAAATTGGACCTGCAGTATGTTTTTTCCTAAAATTTACTTTAACACACAATTGGGGGCACGTTGAGTGCTAAGTCAGAAGCGAATGGAAATTTCCTCCACAGTACGTGAGTGATCATACTTCATGAGCTGTCCCTTGCGAGCCATCTCAGCGTTATGAATACTTTTGAGACAGCCATTTTTGCATTGTTCACTTGAGCAATACTAAGACTTTTCAGTGCACGTGCATCCTGACAGAGCAGTGTAAGGTCAGAAAGCTTTATGACTACAGCTTCTTCTTAAAGTGTACAGTCAAGGAACCAAACCAAACCTAGTCAAGGAGTTATTTTTGTAATTTCGATGCGTCGCTCCCTACTGATCGTGCTATATTGCCAAAATCATGTTGTCCAAAGTTCCCGCGTGAATCAAAATCACGTACAACTTCTGCAGCAGACAGTGCTGGACTAAAAAGTCTTGTCCACAAATGTCAAGCAGACCTCGATTTCGGACAGATTTTTTTTTGCGTGGTTGCCGTGTACACGTCTATTTTTGTTGCTGTTCCTGGCCTGGCTCACGTTTTCATACTTTTTCTTATTTGTCATCTCTGTTAACAAACTTTAACTGGGTTGAACATGACTTTCTTTCTACGTACCCCGAATGAGTTCCTCAGATGTTGTAAACTTCTAATACTGCCCCACTGGGAATGTTGACATGGAAACGTCCTTTTCCCTCCACAAAAATGTCTTCTCAGATAGGCATCGTCGGCTCAGCGGGGATAACTTACCAAGAACAAAATCACCGCAGCAATGCACTCTCAGTCAGGACACCGTTGCTGGGCTGTTTTGGATCGCAGCTCCTCACTGTACGTATGCGCCGCAGTGTATTCAGTCCATAGCACAAAACCCATTTCCCGGCAACATACTTGTTTAAAATGTTTACTTGCCAGCAGTCTCGATGTCAGCTTCTTTGTTTTCCCCATACGTCCTTCCACTGGTGCGACCACAGCACACTCAGTCTGCTCAGACAACACTTTGAAGTTAAGGCTGTTGTACTTCCGGATTTATTCTATCCCTCTGTCAGGTGTCACTGTGTCGTCAGGTGGGGTACTTTGGTGCATATACGTAAGATGCCATTCTACTACAGTGGAAGAACAGGAGGCAAACTGCCTCACTCAGCATCTTCTGCACTTACCGTTTGTGGTATCTTCATTGACGCATTGATCATCAGATTTGCGCTATGTAAGAACTGTGTGTGTACCGTACATGCAGTCATGTCTGACCAAGTCAGACATGAAGGCGACTCTCATCAAGACGGCGCCTTCGAGGGCTAAGGAAAGGCTGCAGAATCTCTTCTGTGGGTGATCAAGGTGCCATTCTGGGTAAGAGTCCACTCAGAGCACTCTCGTACTTGATTGTTTTGCGTCGGAGGCTCTGGAGGACACGGCTGCAATCGACCAGTGCAGCTACACCGCTCATTTCTTGGCTAAAAATGGCCGCCGCCGGTGGCACCTGTTGTGCAACAGCACAATCAGCCTCTAGCAATTGTGCTCCCGACCGACATTTCATTGATTTGCTCGCAAGTCACATGTGGAGCACATGGACCTGTTCATGTCCATCGAGAACCTGACAAAAGCCGCTGGCTTAAATGTGGACGGATCTGGCCATTGGCCCTGAACATCGGCAAGAAGAAGGCAGAATTTGACTGTGATACAACCCGACACGTCTTGTTTGTACGTAGCAGTGTCCATGGAAGGATAGTCGATAGAAGTTCTACGTCGACAGTTCCTATTGGACACGTCCTATTCGTATCCAGTCCACAGTGGACTGAAGCTCACGGCTTCGGTTTAGCCCTGCGCGCCATTCAGTCATCAGGGGAGACGTGGAAGCTCGTCAGGGCGACCTCTACCAAGGGAGCTTCTCTTACTGCTCAATCAGGTCTTGGGCAAGACATTAAGTCATTCTTAACGAGCAGCGCACTTACCGACCAAGATTTTATCCCCATCCATCTGGCCACTTGTTAGTGGGAGCTGCATTAGAGCTTGATGTTGCTGTCCAAGACCATGAGGATCGGATATCTAGACGTAGGCCGTAGCTGAAGGAAATGAGGGCTTCTTTTTCGTCTACTGAGTCTTAAATTTGTACGTTGTACGTTCAAAGTGCACGCTCCTACTGTTTCCGTACTCAGCACCGCTGGAATGCTTGATGTATCCAACCTTTTCCCCCAAATGCGCAGGTAGAGGAAGAATACAAACAGTCATGTTTGTAACTCAAGGGTCTGCGGTGGTTCTGTCGCTAGCAGTCAGGCAGATTTCTTTTTGCCATTGTGCAGATTGTGTAGATGACGCCGCTGCAGATGTACGCAACCCCTGTAGTTGACGTCGACAAAAGTGCCAGGAGGAAGAAGACTTTCTTTCACTTCGCGGTCAACTTTGCCGTGTTGCACCCGGGCAGATCCACCTGATGATTTTGGGCAGGCCTGAGACAAAGTTCTTCAGGTTGCGGCTCAAGCCCAAGGAGGCCAGGGAATTTTGGAGCCCTTTGAAAGAGGTGAAGTCTCTTTCTCTCTCTCCGTTCTTTGCCAGCAGCAAAGATCCAGTAGCAAAGATCTTGACCAACAAAAACATAATTCACTTGCCGGACCGGAAACGTAACGAATTTGCCTCGTCTTTTTGGGGTAGAAGAGGCCGGATTTCTTCTTCATTGCGTTGCTGCCCCCTCCTCTTCCCTCCTTGAGGCAAAGCCCATTTCCTGCAGCCCCAAAATTCCTCTGTTGTACTTACACCAACGATCTTGAGGCAGCTAAAGCATAACCGAACTTGAAGTGTTGTAACCTTTGGGATCATCACTACCATCCGCTCCGAGAGCACTTCTCATTAACGTGAAGAAGGCACAAAAGACAGCGAGGAAGACGTCGAGACGAGCGCATCCATTGTATCGATCCATACGCGTCCAATGCGCGTGGTGCTGGAGAGAGAGATAAGAATTGTGTCTGGAAAGATCACCTTTTTGAGGCATAATAAATGAGAGGGGCGCAGTTGAATAAGGAGTCTTGAAAGGCAGGATATAGGTGACGGACAGTGAATGAGATGGTGGCGGCGGGAGAGAAAAAAGGTTGTTCGAGAGAATCAACGTACAGGATGTCGGTCGTCGTCGCCGTCGTCGTCGTCGTCGTCGTCGTCGGGCGGGAAATACGCGAGATTTCCGCCCCACCACTGAGGCAACGTCTTGAAACGGAAAAAGTCAACGGAACGGACGTCCCCGCGCACGCACACACTCGCATTGTAATAATGTCGGGCTAAATTGCACGGAAAAAAGCCTCGGGTCAAGCTGAAGAAGAAATGCCGCCACATCCCTTACAATCACTAAAGTGTCCAATTTCACGCTACAAACGAGCGCGAAGAAGGGGGACGGGCAGGAAGCTCGAGTATTGCCATAATAATTACTGCGAGTTAGTGCGTCTGCAAGTATCACTGGAGAACAGCTCTTTCTCTTAGCCAGATGAGGCATGAAATAGACATGAAATTAGTCACCATCACTTTTTTTTCGTTCTCAGGAGAATGTGCAGCAGAACTATTCTGTGTCTGTGAAGGTCATCATCTCGGCAGCAGCCGCCGCGGTGTTGTTGTTGCCCAAAGTTGCGTGAGAATTTCGGTTGAGTTAAGGGAGGAGATGGAAGAAGAATGTCTCCAAAGACAAAAAGGAGCTCGGTGATGATGATGCCAGCACTAACTACGTAAAAAGAGGATATTTGTCATCATCCCTGCCTGCGCTGACTGTGCGGTGCGTCCGCCAAGGCAGCGACGGAGAGGAAACGGAAGTGGGTGTTTAGGACAACGATTACATAAGATAAAGGCAGAACCAGTGTGTAAAAAAAACCAGGATAGTTGGACATTCTTACGACATAACAGAGGGTGGCATAGATGAAGTCATTGCCATCGCGCAGAATAACCACTGAGGACCACGTTCAACTTCAAGGGCAGTGTTGGCCATAACTCAGTCTCCGCCCGTACCCGTACAAGAGGATCACAGTCATCGGTCATGTCACATAGGTATGTGCTACCAGAAGGAAAATCGCTTGTGCAAGCACATCTTTAGCCAAAGTAACACGGTCCGAATTCATCACGCCTTTTCATAGCTTCTGATGCTTTTTCTTCCCAGCCAATCTTGCCCTGAGATAAGCGGTTATAACCCGTCACCCTTCGGCCACCGTCGAACAATTAAGATCAATTAAGTTTTGAGCTCTGTCATGAAACGCTCATTTTCCAGCATCCGCCCATTTCCTCTCCTAGCTGAGGCGGCGGCCGTATAATGGGCAGTAGGGCAATATGGGGACGACCGAGAGAGAATCTTTTTTTTTTGTCCCTTTTCGGGCGACAGGAAACTAACTAAGCGACGCCTCTGGGTTCCCCGCAAGAATGTTCAAGGACACCGGACGGATGGAGGAGGAGAGTGTGGAAGCCTCTCTATTCACAGACTTGTGGACTAATTGAACGAGGCACTTTACGAGACGAACCTCACGTCTGCTAGATCGGCATCTAACAACGCAAAGTACTTGTTACCTGTGGCTTATCGCGCCGATGACGACTCTGTCGCACAACTTGTCGGACGTCTTTTTCTTGCCGGGCGACGGCGACGGCGACGGCGAAGGCGAAGGCGACGGCGAAGGCGACGACGAAGGCGGGGGCCACTCTGAAGTCACGACCCGGGGACGGGCGCAAAGAAACACCAGCACTTGACCTTGAGGCCTTCCTCTCACCCGTCTCATGTACCTACGACCCTCATCCGCCGCCATCCACTTTAGCCAATTGTGGAATTAAAATCTGGCGGAGAGAAGAAGTGCGCGTACATAATGTGAAAAGGATGCTGCTGCTGCTGGAGCCGCTGCTCTGCTGCAGGAAGAAGAACAAGTAACATTTGGACGACGACCACGAATCTCAGGAAGAGACTCATTAGCTAAGCACCGCGGCCACGTCCGCTCGATCTCAAGATCCTATAACTGACGACGAGAATAGAGGAAACTCGTTATTAATGCTCGAGGAAAGGGAGAAAAAGAGGAACATAAGTGCAAACGTACAAACCTGAGTGCAACCCTTTTGCTTTGCTTTTGCCTTAGGTTCACTTGAACGCCAAAGGTTCTCCGTCATCATCTTGTGTGTTGCCGATGTGATGAATCGACAGTTGTCATGGCCAATTGGCCCCCTGACGACTCGTTTCCTTATGGCATCGTTCATACTGTTTGTCTCCGATTTCACGTTCATTATTTATCAAAAGGAGTCCTGTGTTTGTACGGGCGACCACTCAATAGCTAACATATCCTGCGCTCGTCCATGCATTCACGTACTCGACTGTACTCGACGCAGGCTCGTTCATACGTACGGAGGTAGATCGACCACAGTACTGGACACTAGGAGCTGTTGTTGGCGCCACACTTTTAATCGCTGCTGCTGTTGCTGTTGCCGCCACCACCCACATGGATGGAGGAGCAGGAAATCACGAAAATGGAATTATTTCTGTGAGTGGCGGCGGCGGCGGACGCGGACGCGGCGGCGGAAACCGGAGGAGGACATACATGGGAAATCGTTGACACGCCTGCTTGCGCTCACACATTCGAAAGAGCGGAAACCGATTGAGGATGGACATCCTTCCGGTCCAACCCCTCACATACACACACAAAGGCCATTGTCGGTCAAAAGTCCGCAATACTGGAACGAACGGAAAAGGCGATAAATTGCTTGTTTGTCTAACAAGTTTTGAGGGAGAAAAAGAGACCCTTAAAATCTATTGCTGGAATGACCCAAACGGTCCTTTGCTAGGGAGGAGGGGGGGGGGAGCTGTGAATAGGTATTCTTGTACGTACACAGGGTGTGAATGTATTGGATGCGCGTACGTACAAAGTGTCGTTAGACGTCTGGTCTGATCACGCTTCTTTAAAAAAAGTCTGCGTACACGAGAGCTGAAGAAATTGTACCTGCCAAATGTCAGGAAGTGGCCCCCAAGCTCAGTGCATGAAACGCTGCTCTCGTACTACCTTGTGGAGTAATACTGTAAATCGCCGGAAAAAATGCAGAATCTCACGTCCCACGCGGTTTTCAGCGGCAGCAGCAGACAGGATTTCCTGTACTACTGTGTTCATGTAGTAGTACAGTATGTGGAACATACAGAAAAACACAAGTAGCGGGTACCGTATGCACAAAACCGAATTGAATAACGACATAATGAGCAACGCTATGAGGCATTGTTGCAAAGCTATCGTTTTCTTTCGTACGCAGAAAGTGATGTGGGATACACAGGGAATTAGTGTAATTCAGTGTGTGTACGTGTGCAATATGCTTGCCATGTACAACTTTATTGATGAACGCTATATCATATATATACATACATGACACATGTTACTGACTAGTGACACACTACGCTGCTGAATGCTCAATCTCGACATTTTCTAGCGTTCAGTACGATCAATGCAGTCAAGTCCAAGGAGGACCAACACTCAATCACAATGGGTTCACAAGCACTTTCCAGACGAGAGATACATGGCGACGGAGAGCCTGAGCTGAAAGTCCTTGAAGAGCTCTTTCCCGCCAAGGGGCACTCGCTGACAGAACATGTCCATGTTCATGAGACAGAGAGCCTTCCCGTTCATGAGGAAGCGGTCGCTCTGGACCGAAGGCAAACTGTGCACCGAGGACATGAAGTGGATCCAGGTCTGCACATCTTCGCGGCTCCACAGTCGAGGATCTGAAACAAAGATCATGTTGTCAATGAGGCAGTCTGGGGAAGACTTGTTGCAATGTACAGTACAGCACGTAAGATGTTGTCATGCTGACCAATCACGTTGGCGCCGGGGCAAAAAGAATCGCCCTTAAAAGCACAAATTCTTGCATCATTACCTGATGGAAGATCGGATCCTTCACAGCGCTTTTGATAGGGCGAATCTCTTGTTGACGACACCGGCCGTGCAAACCATGGGGTCGTTTCTGCTGTGGCTGACGCGGCAGAGGCTGCCCCGCGATGGTGAGGTGGTGAGTGGTGATGGTGATCTCCTCTCTGCTGTAGGCTCAGCATCTTGGACAATACAACTGTTGTTGGTACGTTCTTCTTCGAACTCACAGACGTCCGCTCTGGATGACGTCGGAATCTCGACTGAAAGGAGAGAGGAAATGGATCACAGACCGCAAAAGCTCTTTTCCCTCCTACCGGCGAGCGGGCGAGCATTCCCCGGCGGAGAAGATCGTCAGCAGGGTTGGGGAGAGGGGAGGGTCCGGCCGAGCGCTCGTTCATCCTCCTTTCCGACAGGAAGTTGGTGGCAATCGATACCGATATGAACGATGGGCGTGGGGTTTACCTCATACACAAACTACCGTACTACGGACCCGGCGGGACAGCCGGTGCGAAAGTTCCCATCGATTGAAAGAAAAGAGGAGCAGAGTCTGAAGCAACGAATGACATTTGCGTATGAATGTCTCTCCTGCCACTCGTTACACGTCTTGACGCTGTGCGTCCCTGCTCACGTGACTCGACTCCTTGTCCGTACACATGTTGAGGATGTGAGAGGCGGGCAGGCTGAGACGTGTGTGAAGCCGGTTGTATTGCGTGACGCAGGATGGCCATACGAGTTGATGGAAGACAATTAAGGCAGAAGAGAGTGCAATTCACGACTAGAATTGTGTTCACACACAGACCTGAGCATTCACTCAATAAAACCTCTCCTTCATGTCCATCACGTTCTGGGCCTTGCACTGATTGTACTGTATGAAGATGGGCCATCCTGTATCATAGGTGAGGCGAACAGAGGTCAAAAAGGCAGATCAGGCGTGTCTGCCTCAACTCCTATTTCCACGAGAGGAACACGCTAACCAAGAGTCTGTGCCAGCCCCATGGGTAATGCAGGAGGTGCAACTTCCTTTAAGGAAAAACTCTTTTCTTCTTCACTTCCCGTTGCTGCTGAGTCTGCAGCAGGCACTTCTGCGCTGTGCGAGCAAAGATGAGTGGTTCTTCTTTGACCGGAAAGGAATTCTCCGAGACGGAAGCAGATGCCTTGTTTTGTTAGCGCAGTAGTCATCATCCCTGTTTCCTTCCTTCTTGTGCAGCCGCAGGATTTCCTCTTTCAGCGGCTTGTTTGCATTCTGGAGTGAGCAACAGCGGGTGGAACGAGAACCCCGCGCTCATGTCGGGCAAGCATTGGTGCATTAGTTGGGAGTGACAGAATTGGTCTAGGTGCAAAGTGGAAGAATGGGCACTGGGCAGCTGTTCCGCACAACTTGAATGGCAGAAGTCATCTCGGCCAGGAGGACATCTGCTCAAGAATGAATGGCAGGCTACAGAATGTGTAACAGTTATCGGTCTTCCTCTAGGACATGCACATCATAGCGTAGCGCGCAATTGGAGACTGTTGCTGCTAATGACTGCTCGGTAACTGCTCGGTGAGGTCGCTTCTTGCGAACAAAAGAACATGGTGTTTTAACGAGGGCTGCGCAAGTTTTTTGCTGGTTTTTTTTGCAACTTTATTTTCAGCTGACCTTCCTAAAGTTCTTTTGTCCTGGCATGCAAGGCGGCTGTGAAGCACGATACGATACGCGGGGGCATCAGTCGATAAGTCCACGTGCTGAGCAGACGACTTGGGCGGAGCTTTCTTAATCCCTGCTACGGCGCATTCTCCAAACCTCTCTCGTTGGGAGCCGTCCCAAACCTGTCGTTGCTCTGAGCGTGGTAGCGCGTGCTGCTGCGTGCTTCTGAGGCTGAGAGCGAGCGATTTGCCTAACTCACTCACGCCGCCGCAGACAGAAGATTTGGGCTAGGGTTGAACTCGGGGCCAGTTGGTCAAGTTCTGAACGTGACTCATGTGGGCCTGCAACGGGAGACTGAGCCTGTCTGTGCTATATCTATGTCCAAGCATGTCTGTTACTACCGAAGTGGTTTGAAGCGGGTGGGTCCAACTGTGTGCACGCTGTTATATTGTGATATCATACGGGATCAGCACAAGCAAATAATTTTCAGGTCTCGATGTCATTTCACCTCCATGACTGCACTCACTTCCAAGTAGTCCACACGTTGTTCTTTTACGCACTGGCCTTGGCTTTGTCATAAGAATTACTGGCTCCCATTTGTTTTTTCGACTCATGTTGTACTCAGAGGCAGTGGCTGGTCAATTTGAAACCCACCAGCCATTGATATTGCTGAGTACCTCTGTCGTCAGCCGAGAACCAAAGATTGCGAACTTTTGACCTCAAGTGTGTACCTGCACCTAGTGCAGACAGTACAGAAGCTTGCTACACACGCTCGTGGCACTGCTGTCAACGACGACTCAGGCAAGCAGTACGAGGTTGTCACTCACGAGTTTAGCATTGTTAGCCGTGTCCGGTACCGGTACCGTCTGAGTCGCTGAGCACTGTCCAGTCGCCTGTAGCAGAGTACACACGAAACTTGGGCCGAGCTGGTCGCACCGCGATTGCTCGCTATCCCTACTCCTCGCGTACGCACTTGCTTGATCCTACTACACTCGCCAAACAGCAGAAAGAGCACGAGACTCTTTGGACAGAGAAGAGAGAGAGAAAACTTCTACTGCGCTTGCGCGACCTTCATTCGACACTGCCCCAGAAGCAGCAGCCTTTGCTGTCTACAAATTACTTCTCAGTAGAGCATTGACGTCCGATTTGCACAGGCGATTAAACCCAGCAACATCATGTCTGCGCCAGTGTCCGACCACGACCGTCGCAAGCAAATCTCGGTGCGCTCTATAGCGCCCGTCGAGAACGTGGCCAACGTAAAGAAGACGTTCAACCGCCACCTCCACTACACTCTCGTCAAGGACAGGAATGTCTCTACCACCAGGGACTACTACTTCGCGCTCGCTAACACCGTCAAGGACCACTTGGTGGCCAGGTGGATCAGGACCCAGCAGTACTACTACGAGAAAGACCCCAAGGTGAGGAGAGGGCAAAGTATACGTACATGTATCACCAGATAGACCGCACGAAGCTGCAGCAGGTGTACCGGAGGTGACAGCTACTTTGCTTAGCAGACCTTAGGGAAGATGACGACGTCACTGTGTCAAGTCCCTTTAAGTAAATTCATTCGCATAGCATTCGTCGATCAGCTCATTTTGTATTCTCTTTCGCACTCCTGTGAAGAGAGAGACAAAAGAGCAGGCATGTGTTAGAGCAACCGCTCGAATCTCACGTCTACTATATGTTAAGCAGCTAAAAGAGAAAAAGACATTCAAAGTCTGTGGCGCCAACACTTTTTTCCTTAAAGCACATGAGTAACAATAGCGTCTGACGCTGACTGCGGCGCCAGACGGCTTATAAAACTCGTACCACAACTTATGTCTTTACGGCCTGTGTGTGACTCCTTTACTTTGCACTCGGTAGAATGTTTGTTTTTTTACCATGGCGAAAAACAGGTTTCGTCCCCTAACTGACCCCTCCTTCCTCCTCCTGCTCCTGGCGTTGCTGTCGTCTACGCCTGTTGCGGCTTCGGACGTCCCACCGTGCGTGACTTTCTTGCCTCCTGCAAAGTGTCCTGGATGCCCCCCAGTGATCCAGGGAACGCGTTGCTACGAGGAGCGCAGTTTCCATCCTGGCCTCTTGCCAACATCTGGGCATCCGCCGCTGATGCGATGTTTTCCTTTCTATGCCCTGACTGATCTCACTTCGCTTCTTATTGAAGACCAAGTCCATGACAAGTCCGGCGGTTGCAGCGGGATGCGGCAACTGCATTTCTCTTGAACAGGCAAATGGCAGTTCTTTTTCTATTTTCAGCGCGTCTACTACTTGTCTCTGGAGTTCTACATGGGTCGGTCACTGACCAATACCATGATTAACATCGGTATCCAGGGAGCTTGCGACGAAGCAATGTACCAGGTATATTCAGTGGGTCATGGAGTGCTTGACAAGCGCAAGACACCGGTTTCAGGTACCTCAAGCCAATTTCACCATAGCAATTTCATCCATGTTCTGAAAGTCCATCTAAATTGCGACATTTTGACCCTCTTGCCAAATCTGGGGATAAAAACCAGTTGAATTCAACACTACAGCAAAAGATTTTGGTCCCGGGCATTGTGGTGGCCACTGGCCTCTCTCAGGTGTTGCCCATCACTCCGCAGGCCATCGTGTGATCAGAATTTGTCGCAGGCTTCTCAAGAACAGCCTTGATCTCTTTGATTTTTTGTGGCTTTTGGTTTCACGCTTCAAGTTCTTTGGGTGAGGCCTAAACCAAAAGTCCTGCACACATTGCCTAAAAGTGCCCCAAGCACATCTCCATGTGCATCAAAATGCTGGGAGTTGAATGGGCTTTCAGAAAAAGGACACCATTTCAAGATTAAACCGATTCAAGGAGTACCTAAAACAAACGGTTCTTGCTTGTCAATCATTCCAGGACGCACGGTACGGACAGCTCTTGTATGGAACTGATGACATGCATTTTTCTTGTGTCATTGGCACAAGTTCTACCATATAGCATACAGTATGTGTGCAAACATTTGTGCCCTTGAAGCCGGTTTAAATAGCATTAGCAGGGGCAGTGCTGAAGGCTTCTTGCAAATACTCTCGTGGTGAAACTGCAAACATGGAATTGGATCCAGTCACCTACAACTACAAGCTTAAGAGCACTTTCGCCTGTTGGAGTAACATGTTCTTCCCTTTCAAGCCAAGTATAGCAAAGTGCGTAATCCAACAACAAGTCGCGTTTGGAGTGTATTAACATTTGATGCTGCAACGTCAAGTTGATGAGGAGGAACGATTACTTTTCTCATCAGTAATATTAGTCCTTCCTGGAAGGATAGCAACTCTAGAGTGAGTCGACCGCGTCGACGTGCAGTACGTGTAGGCACAATACGTAAGTACATTTATGAACGTATTGTACAGTAAGGTAGGGAGTACATGCATTGCACTGGAGGCCACTTGCGCGACTTGATAACAGTGACAAGGTGGCAGCTGTCTCAGAAAGTTACATGATGATGCGCAAATGCTAACTCTACCAAGTAGTCTTGCGTATGCTCGGCTAGAAAATGAAGACAATTTACGGTGTTTGCGCCGCATCTTTCTGTCCAATATCTACTTAAGACCCCACAGACAATGTCACGGAACCTCCTTCCTTAAAGGAAAGGTACTTTAAGTGATCTTACGTATAGACAGTCTTGCTCATAAGTCTTGCTCATCACCTTGTGGCAATTGTGAGCATTAATGATTATAAAAATAAATTCTTCCGAAGTGTCAAAAGAATAACAATTATAGTACGTATGAACTGTAGTCAATTGTATTCTCAAGTTTCATACCAATCCGCCAATCTTGCCATGGCAGGATCAATATGGTGGAGACTAAACGGGCAATACTATGATGAGGACTGTACGAGGTGTCTGACAAATCAACCCAAAAAGTTGCAATAACCCGTCATTTCTTTAACATAATTTGACTACTTTAATATTGCCGGCAGCAGTGTCCACAAGGACTGGGAACGGGTCTGCCGCAGCATCTCCAAGGCTGACTTCACCATGGCCTTTGAGAAGTGGCCGGAGCACTGCAACAAATGCACAAATGCATTGCCTAGGAGGGGGACTATGTTGAAAGATAATGTGCATTACAACATTTTCTGTGATGCACTAAAATTAAATTTTTAGTCTTCTTTGGTTTGATTTGTCAAACACCATGTATGTGGACATATAGCCTGGATGCACTCCTACGTAGGAAACAGCAGATCTCGGCTTTTGGGCCAATTCAGACTAATTCTACAGAACGAAGTTCAGAACAATGCACTGATTCGGCTTGATGTATCTTGCTCAGCTTGGTATGGACATTGAAGAACTGGAGGGCCAGGAAGAGGATGCGGGTCTGGGCAACGGCGGCCTGGGCAGACTCGCGGCCTGCTTCCTGGACTCCATGGCCACATTGGGAATGGCAGCTTATGGGTACGGGATTCGGTACGACTACGGCATCTTCGCCCAGAGGATACGAAATGGGGAGCAGGTAAAGGAGGAGTCGCCCTCTACTAACTCTATGTTTTCTCTTTTTTTGCCTGCTGCTCCCACCCCTCTCCTCTTCCCAACCTCGAACAACACCTGCAACATGAACGTTAACACGAACCCTCTGATCCCGTTGTGGTGTGTTGTTGCCTGTTGTCGTCTCCCTAACGTCGCTGCCCTCACTGCTGTAACTCACTCATGGAGATGGGGCTGGACATCGAGGAGCTGGAGGACATGGAAGAAGATGCAGGTCTGGGCAACGGTGGCCTGGGCAGGCTTGCTGCTTGCTTCCTGGATTCTATGGCCACATTAGCCATGCCAGCCTATGGATATGGCATCCGTTATGACTATGGCATCTTTGCTCAAAAGATTGAGCGTGGGGAACAGGTATGAAGAGGCTTCTTAATGTTACCGTGTCTCCCCTATTATTTAAGTAACAGACACAATCAACGGAACAACAATTTTAGGACGCACGTGATATTCGTACATACTGTTTTTCCATGCTCACTGTACTCTGCAGTAGAACTTAATCATTTTCTCCAACTTTCATCCAGGTTGAGGAGCCTGATGATTGGCTCAAGTACGGCAACCCCTGGGAAAAGGCCCGTCCCGAGTACATGCTCCCCATCAAGTTCTTCGGCAAGGTGGTGACCAAGGAGGACGGGAGCAAGGATTGGGTTGACTATCAGGTGGTGCTGGCGATGCCCTATGACTCACCCATCCCAGGCTACGGCAATAACGTCGTCAACACCATGCGTTTGTGGTCGGCAAAGTCGCCCTGCAACTTCAACTTGCGATTCTGTAAGGAAAGCTCTCTCGTGATATTCGCATGATTGAGAAATGAATATGTCACTGCGCAGTCAACGACGGCGACTACATCCAGGCTGTGCTTGATCGCAACCTGGCGGAGAACATCTCACGCGTGCTCTACCCCAATGACAACAACTTCGGCGGCAAGGAGCTCAGACTGAAGCAAGAATACTTCCTGTGTGCTGCCACGCTCCTGGACGTCGTGAGGAGGTTCAAGCACTCCAAGTTCGGGTCGAGAGAAGTTGCTCGTTCAGGTAGGATTGATCAAAGTCGTCTAGTGGTTGCTCTAAGACGTCTCTTTCTTTCTCTCCTTCCCCAGGTCTTGCAGGCAGGTTCTATGTGTTATGTGCTATCGGTTATATAAGAATGAACGCTCTTGAACTTTTCATTAGTATTTTTATCAGCATGGGTAGTGTCCTGCATATCCTCCGAATTTTGCAAAGTTTTGGGGGGATTTCGACTGTTTCCCATTCCCTGATATGTACAGTAACGTGAGGGAGAAGCTCTATGTTTTCCAGTAGTGAGAGCGGGAATGCGGTGGGAAAATTTGCTTGATTTGCCACGATACTTGATACATGACTTCTCTGAACAAAAGACCTGTCTTTTGCGTCAAACTTCAGTTAATGCATCAAGCCCAAGACACCAAGCTTGGTCAGTAAAATGAAGTGGGCACAAGCGTTGATTTCTCAAGGTTCCGTCCGTCTCAAATAGACGTGACAGAGGTACTGACCTTATGTGCTTTTAAAACAATCCACTATTGATAAGTACCTCAGCAAGACAAAGTTAAACCTTGTTACCTACAAGTTCTCTCTCATGTTCATACCTTCTTCGGTCACTTCCCTTCCTTTGGTACTATTGGACTTTGAAAAACATGTCAATCCTCTGATCACCCACTCAACCCTGGAGATTGTGTATCAAGCGAAGTTAATTATAACAGTTACTCAATACTATCCCTTCCTGCTCAGCTACAGCGCGATGGGTTAAGACTGAAGAGTTAGTGAAGAAGTCCGTCACGTCTCAGTGTTTTACACCAAGTTTTGGAACGATTTTCGCTTGTCCGACTTTAACTTTAACAAAAAAGATGGACATCCAAAATCAAACTCCTGGGTGCTCAAGAATTAGCTGCCAATCGACGTGCCCCATTTGACAACTGCTTCTACATAGCATTGTTAAACATGTACTTTTGCAGATGAGTTCACTTGAACAGCAAGTAGAGATCTTATACTTAATTTGCAGCAGGTTTTACTTTCGGGGCATGAGTTCATGTGTCGTTTTAAAGTTATTTAAAAAAAGGATCTGATCTGAAGGGGCTTCCCACGTTCTCTTTTCAGCCTGCACGAGTATGGACAGAAAGGTCAAACAGAAACAGCGTGAAGTTTATAAGTGACCTACTTAAAAAAGTAGTTTTTAGAAGACATTACAAAAAGACAATGCAACTGCCTCAGCAACCTCTCACTGGAAGACTATGTAAGCCTTGAAATTGACCGGTGCAAAAGCCTAGTGCAGAGCAGCTGAGTCACTTTTTTCTTGCAGCCTCTCACTCTCATGTCGTCAGGACCTGTGCAGTCCAGCAGCGGACGTTGAGTTTTTTTCTTTTTTTCTTCTGCTAAGGGAAATTTTTCCCTCAAATTTGAGACATGGATATTGACCGCAGCAAAATTCCCTTTCCATCAATCCCAATGTTGCTGCTCATAATGCTCAAAGAGTGGAGCTACAGAGTATTTTTCGTTGCAAATAGTTTCTGGTGCACCTGGTTCATGTTGCTGGAAAACATAAGCTCGGAAAACCCTCAGAACCTGCTTCCAAAGGGCAGCACTGACACTATCATAGTTTCCTGAAATATGTATAATACCTATGGCGCTATCGTAACGAGCTTCAAAGTCGTATGTACAGTCCTACAAGTGCAGCAGTAGGTACATACGACGATATTTTGTATCTACTGTATGTGGCATGGAATATCTACTGGAAACGTACGGGTACCACTGGGGATGTGGGGGTGTCATTGAAGATGTCAAGGGACCACCGAGCTTGGATGATAATGATCAGTTTGTAGAATGTAGCCAATCAGTGCTGTGACACGTACGTCTACAGTACATGCTACGGTACTGTAAAGCATCATCAATTATGATTGTGCGTCATAGCGACTGTAGAAAAGTTCGTTGGACTAAAAACGTTTGTATAATCCTCTCGACTAATTCACTGCTCTTACTACAGACTTTTCCAAGATGCCAGAGAAGGTGGCTATCCAGCTGAATGACACTCATCCGGCCCTAGCAATCCCGGAACTCATCAGAATCCTCGTGGATGAAGAGGGACTGGAATTTGACAATGCCTTCGAGATAACGAAGAAGTGCTGCGCTTACACCAACCACACCATTCTCCCTGAGGCTCTAGAACGCTGGGACTGCGGCATGATGGAATTCATCCTGCCCAGACACATGGAGATCATTTATCTCATCAACTTCAACCACATGCAGGTAACTCGTTTGACTGTGTGTATGGACGTCACACTTGCGTCTGATTTGTCGTTGGTCTTCTTTTGCTTCAGTACGTTGCGAAGGAGTACGAACATGATGTGAAAAAGATGAGGGCGTTGTCAATCATCGAGGAAGAGGGTGGCAAGCGGGTCAACATGGCGCACTTGGCCATCGTGGGGTCCCATGCGGTCAATGGAGTCGCCAGGTAATAACTGACTTCTCGTCCTCATATAGTGCGACCTTTGTGACCGATTCGTCGATCAGGCTGCACTCTGAGCTCATCAAGCGCGATCTCTTCCGCCCCTTTTACGAGCTCTGGCCGGAGAAGTTCCAAAACAAGACCAACGGAATCACCCCCAGAAGATGGCTGCTCCTGTGCAATCCCATGCTCTCGGACTCGATCAGCGACAAGATCAGTAAGTTAAGCGGGCTGGATCATGAGACAAGTTGGTCTCACTCTATCACATTTCAGACGAGTCCTGGGTCACACATCTGGATGAGCTCCAGAAGTTAAAACAGTGGGCCGATGATCCAGCTTTCCAAAGGGAGATCATGAAGGTTAAGCAGGACAACAAAAATCAGTTGGCCAGATTGCTTCAGGAGACAACTGGAGTCGACGTGAACCCCAACTCTCTTTTCGACATCCAGGTGCTTATAAGTATTACGTGCACTTGTAGCATACTGGTATGCCGTGCTTGGACAGCTTACACTTTTTGCATGACTGCTGATCTTGCTGTCTCAATTGTCAGGTCAAGAGAATCCACGAATACAAGAGGCAGCTCCTGAACATTTTGCATGTCATCACAATGTACAATCGGATTAAGAAGAACCCCAACGCTGAGGTCGTGCCCAGGACTGTCATGATCGGTGAGAGCAATACCTCGACCACGATGTAGCGGGCCACGATGTAGCAAGCCCCATTATCATGGGAGCGTAGGGTAGTTCATTCGTCAGTGGTCCATACCTTGTGCCTACTTATGATAGTATAATGTATGCAGTATCATTGTATCTTAGCATAAGTATTCTTCTCTTGGAATCACTCCTTATTTAGGTGGGAAAGCTGCTCCAGGTTACTACATGGCCAAGCAGATTATCAAACTGTTCAACCGGGTTGGTTCTGTGGTCAACAACGACCCAGTCGTGGGTGACAGATTGAAGGTGGGGTGTTTTAAGACCGAAGACGTCTTCATTTGTCAAGGTTGAATCAATCTATTTTTAGGTGGTTTTCCTGGAGAACTACAGGGTGACCCTGGCAGAAAAGATCATTCCGGCTGCGGACCTGAGCGAGCAGATCTCCACTGCCGGCACCGAGGCCTCTGGCACAGGGAACATGAAATTCATGGTAGGCAGTACTATTTGACAAATTGAAGCTGTTGCTACGACCGAGTCTCTGTAGTTGAACGGTGGTCTGACCATCGGCACTATGGACGGCGCCAACGTGGAGATGGCGGAGGAGATGGGTCTGGATAACATCTTCATCTTCGGCATGTCCGTAGAGGAGGTAGAAGAGCTCCAGAAGGAGGGTTACAATGCTCAGACTTACTACGACGCCAACAAGGAACTCAAGCAGGTACTTAATACCCCTTACAGCAAAAAACGTAGGAATATCAAATGGCTCTACGACATCGGTCACTCGAACGCATTCGTCAGGATAGACACTGCGTTAATACACAGCTGATGTTGCTATGTAATGAGCCACGAAATGAGTTGTTAGATCAAGAAATTAAGAGTGTCCGTGCGTGTACATAAGTTGTATAAAGGTGTTGAATAGCGATGGATTCCTGGGATGGTTCTAAAATTTCGATACCAGTCGACTCTTGCGGCAAATTCAACAAGCTCGATTCGGTTCGGTTCGGACGCTTGCGAGTGAGCAACCGTATTCACACGTTTTTAGTACATTTTTGTCGGTCCTTCTCCATGTAGGTGATCGACCAGATCAAGGGCGGATACTTCTCCCAGGGTAACCCCAATGAGTTCAAGGACGTAGTGGACAACTTGCTCTATCATGACCGCTTCCTTACCCTGGCTGACTATGACTCCTACATGGCAGCCCAAGACAAAGTATCGGCCACTTATAAGGTAAGAATGCCAAATTTCCTGCGGATTTTGTCTAAAGGAGAAGACAATTCTTCCCTGCCAGGACACTGCCAAATGGGCGAAGATGGCCATCATGAACATCGCTTCTTCCGGCAAGTTCAGCTCGGATCGGACCATTGCACAGTATGGACGTGAGATCTGGGGAATCGAACCTTCATGGGAGAAGCTAGCCGATCCTCACTCCAGCCTGGCGTAATCGAAGAACAGCAGAGACGACGCAGTAGAAGAAGATAAATAAAAGTAATAAAAGAAAGATAAATGGCGGCAAACGTTGTTAATGTACACACAGCCCTTGAGCCATGAAAAGCCACATGTACTCCCCTTCCCGCTTCCTCTTTTCAGGTTGACATTATTTATGATGGAGCCCAAGTCCCCCTTGATGATGCAGTTCTGCACGTTTTCCTTGCATGGCTGCTGCCAATCATGTTGAAGATGATGCATGAAATGAAGGAGCTGAATTGGTGGCATATGTACGTATAAGCGCGTTTATGTGTGTGTATGTCATTCTAAAAGTGCTATCTATCCAGTTGGTTTTAACATCTCAGCAAAATATACGTTATTGACTATAAAGCACACGTGTGAATGCTAAAGATGACGGCAAGTTTGACCCAGATAAGCATGGTAGTATGTAAAGCCTCGTCCATTCTTCCCACCAAAGGCGCCGGAGGGGAAACTGCCAGGATAAGAAGAGAGGATTCCTTTGTTGCAAAGTTTCTCAGGTAAGTACTAGAACAAGGGCCGGCCACAGAGGAGACATGCGATTGCTTGCATAAGGACACGCGCGCACGCACACACGTACACACACGTACACACACACACGCAAAATGGACCCCACCATGACCTACTTGGTATGTCGCAATATGCACAGCTAAGTGCGTTCGCGTGTGAATGTGGCCAAGTAAGTTACTTATTAGTCGAAGTGGAGTCCCTTACGTATGGGTTTTCCGCCGTTTTTGGCCCTGGCCACCAGGACACCCGGAGATTGCGCAGTTTCCAGGATAAATAATTTCTCAGCACTTTTTAAACTTGCCTCATAAACCATTACCCCTTGGGTGAGTGGTTCAGTCAGAGAAGGAAAGGAAAACTTTGCGAAGGAGCGCACACAATTATTGGATGTCTCTTCACGGACGTTTTCCTCTGCTCTTCAAAATAGAGGATCCAGTGCCAGAACCTGTGAACCTGGAAAGGAGTCGCCATCCAGATCCATCTTCCTAATATACGAACCATCGCTGGCCGGGACAATTTGTAAGTCAGAACAACGAGGTTGGACTGCCGACACTGAGCAACAATCTTCTCACACACGCGCTGAGGCAAGGTAGAAGCTGTGGTAGCCTTAAGGGCGCTAACGCGCGCTCACCCACATGACCTAAACCTGCCAAAGGAAAGCGAAATCGAGGGAAAAACCGGCCGCCGGCGGCCGCTGCAGTCACAATAGTCCCGTGTACGGTGCTGGCTTGAGCAGAAACTCTTTGAAGAAGAAGAAGAAGAAGAAGCTTCCAATTGAAGTGACTGTCAAGAAATAAACATGAACTCTTTAGTTCGACTTGTGCTCTCGCTTGTGGTCTTTGTGGCGTTCGCCTCTTCACAGTCCCAGGAATATTACGGTGAGCAAGCGAAGAAGATAGAGACGGAAGTTGCTTGGCAGACGCCAGAAAAAGTAGGTCAGAGGTGTGGCGGCAGCACGAGTATTGGCTGAGTTTGGTATCCATCTGTTTTCCACCGGACTTTGCTCTACCAGCAAGCAGTTGTTGCCCAACGACCTCATCTTGTCTTGCGCCACGCTCTCTCCGTGGCCACGACACGTCCATGGTGCTCATCTCACTCTTCTTGTAGCAGACCAAACGATACTGTATGCAGCACTGGCTGCACTGCACAGTACTGTACTACACGGGCGCAGAGCACTCTGCCTTGAGAGGCATCCTTCATGGACCCGTGTACAACCATCAGTCAGCGGAAGTCAAAGCATATCTATATTTGGCATGGCCTTTTCGGATCCAAATATACTCAGGGCAAAATTGCTGCTGCAAAAGGTCATTTTTGAAACCTTCAGTTTAAAATGTTTGTTTTCTCCAACTGAGGCTTCACGCACTTTGCGCTGGTGGTCGACCAATTGATGATGGATGAGGTTTGCAGAAGTGAAGATGGGGTGTCAATGCCAAGCATTTTGCATGCTGTGAGTGTCTGGCGAGCCAGATCACTTTTTCCCTCTCCTCACAGAAGAAGGTCGTCGGCGAGCCAACGTTGCTGCTGCAGTCGGTCGCTCGGGGGTTGCCCCAAAAGAAGCAGACTAGATCGTCGATAAAAGTTTCCAGAGAAGGAGAATGTAGCACTTCCGTCTGCCATGGCACTCGTACACGTCGTTCCCACTGTAACAAGAAATTCTCTTATGGCAAGCGCCTGCATAAACGAGAATACCTATGGAGTCTGTGCCTGAGGCTACGGCAGACTCAGGTCGTTGCTCCTCAACCAAACTATCAGCCTATGTCTCTTAGTGCTTATGATCTGAAATACCCACACAATCTTCTCTGGTTCTTCTTCATTGCTTTATGAAATAGAAGACAAGGCAGGCAAGAGATTTTTCATGCACTAACCCTCTCGTGTGATTTAACGCACCCGTTAGTCACTGACACGAAAAGCACTGTTTATGCATATATGTACGTACTGCTGCATGTGTCGCAGAAGAGGCAAAGGTCTCTAAAATTAAGCCAAAAAGTGAGGGGTAAGCTAACAATCACACCTCCAATGTTTTTGGCCTGTATTGATTCTCCCATTGTTGCACGCAATGGAACAATATGAGCTCTGCATGAGTAAACTTTTGCACGATTCCTGGCAAGACCTCGGCTGTTAAGACAGTTAGTTGTGAGTCTGTGATCAACAGGCAGTAAGGACAGATGCTGAGCATGTCAGACCCGCTCCAACCATACTGTGTGAGGGGAAAAATGTCCGATGACGCAGTGTAAGAACTGAGACGACATGGAGAGAATAGGAATCGGACTTCTTTTGCACTCACACGGTACTGCACGTGTGTATGTACTCGTTTAAATGCGGCCTAAGAGAGGAAAACTGATCTTTGCAGAGGACCCCTACGCCAACTACTATGAACACGAGCAGTCTCAAGAGTACCTGGAGTCATCCCCGTACTCTTCCGAAACCGTTGCGGCAGAAGAGGAACCAAGTCTGGCGGGATTCATGCGCTATCTCTCCAGTGGAGTCTCTTCGGGTATGAAATCATGCAGCATGAAGCATTGCTACATATTTTTTTCACTGCAGTGTAGCTGTACACGTGTAGCAAGAGTATTCATCAGATCATGAGCACCGTCCATGCAGGTACCTGGCCCGTCTTGGACATACCGTAGTACGTACATATGTGCATACAATATGCAAGTATGTAGTACGTCGTCTACTATTAACTAATGGTTGCAGATTATTCATATTTATTTATATCGACAATCTCTATCGGTACCGTTGCGAAATGAATTGCCATTCTTAGTGATTGTCGATAATGGCAGAAAAAAACTCAATATAGCAAGGAACAGGATGAAAAATTTCACTGATTTCAAATACTTTGACTAATACAAAGGTACTTAGAATCCATTCTGACAGAATATTCAAATGATCGCTTGAACTCAAGATCTCCGCTACTCATGTAGTACCCGGGGTCGAGGAATCTTGCTGTCTTTATTTCTCGTTCGTGGCACTAAATTTTTTCATGGTGTAGCAACGCCATTCATAATCACACTACTGACAAGAAAAAAAAAAGTTATCGATTGAATAACGATCGTAAGTTGTATTTTTTCCCAAAAAACTAACATTTTCGATTACGATATAACGTCCCATGGCAATCATTCACCGCTACACATGTGCCTATGTATACCACTTATATTTCTACACACGTGCACATCGTCACTGTTGCTATTTTGTTCAGGCTTGCGTCGAGTTCGGGACTTTGTGGAGCCGGTGCTGGGCACCTTCGGTGCCCGCCGCCGCGCAGACACCAGTCAGAGGACAAGGCAAGACTTAGATAGCAAAGCCTGTTCGTTCGCGTTGACATGGAAATTCCTTTTATAGGGTGTACTTCGACGTTGAGATCGACGGCGTCCCCGCGGGCAGGATCAATATGGAGCTATTCGACGAGGTCGTGCCTAACACTGTGGAGAACTTCAGACAGTTGGCCACAGGTAATTATATTAAGTGAATCTGCTATACTATGTTACCCTGACAGCGGTTCTGCCAATTCATTTTTGCGGCCACCGCTTGAGCGTCATCGATTTTGACTTGATGGCTTCAACTATGACCTCCAAGCAGAGAAGCAGGAAGGTTATGAGAACCCCTCCTAACATGACCAATATCACTAAGGCAACCTAAATTTGAAGGAAAGCATTGCCATTTAAATATAATATCACATTCGATCGTGTGCTGCCCAAAGGTTGCTGAGCTACCTGTCCGATATTGATGACTGTGACGTCTACGGCCGACGAGGCTGACGCTAGCTCGGTGTCGAACCACCTGCCATTCAAGGCTTCGACCGCGCCGTTCTCCTCCAGGGCCCGCACCCCAAATCTGAAAGCGGGAGCCACTGGGGAGTTGTCACTGAAGATCAGATTCCAGGTTGACATAGCGCTGTCGCGTCCGAAAAGCTGAGAAAAATGGAGCCTTGAACGTGGGTAGGAGCGATATAAGGTATGGTGTGTCACTGCCACGTCACATCTCATTACTTTGATATCGTTTTGGAGGAAGGGATTCTGTTTGAAGAATCCCTCCAGGGTATCTCTAGACGCGTAAGTTATCGCTCTTTCCTCTCGAAGTCGAAGTAAGCATTCCTCGGGGGTGGCATACTTGGTTTCTTCTTCCGAGCGCTGCATGCGCTGGATGAATTCTATAAAGTCTGGGTCTCCCTGCCCAGCTTTCGCAAAGAAAGTTGCCTCCTCTCCTGTACAAGATGGACGTGATAACTGATAGCATGCTCTGTGAGTCTGTAGTACAGGAACTGCACAGTATATATATTGTATGTACGTACTGCACCTTCTCTGATCAGGAGCTTCCAATCAGGGTAGGCCCGGATGGCATCGTTCACGGTGTCAAATGGTCCCGTCTCCTCAGTGATGAAGAACATGGTAAGAGCTCCGCCATAGAATGCATTTAGCAGCACAAAGAAGTACCAACTGGTGACGGAGGCAATTGTAAAGCCTAATGTCTCCTTTAAGGGTCGAAAGGTGGACAGCATCAGACGTGGAAGAGTCATGACGATGCCGATGATTATAACGATGCCAACGATTGTCATCCAAGCTTGTGTAGTGAATGGTCGGAAGAAAAGCTTTAAGTCTAAGTTGCGAGGACGTGGTACGAAACCCAAGATAGAATGCGTTCTTTTGATGGGCACGAAGTCCAAGACTTCGTCCCGATCAACGAAACGGACGTACACGTTGAGACTCATTGGATACTCTTTGGTGACGACGTCACCTATAATCCCGTCCCACGCCCGAGTCCCGTTACGAGAGCTAGCTTGAGGTATGACGCCCCAATTGCCGTCCTGTCGTATATGAGAGATGAAGGTGAAATTAATCATGCTGGCGAGATTGTCAATCAGGTCAACGAGCGCTCCAGAAATGGACTTGCAATCGTTCGTGACAGCGTGGTAATCAGAACACGGCACATACGGAGGCCACGGATAAGATATGGAGGCAATTCGCATGCCCAGCAGATTGTACGCCTCTTTCACCAGGAGAGAATCGTCAACAAATTCAACCTCATTGACTACCACGTGTGACTGATGAATTAATGTGATGATTCTGTAGAAGGAGACGTTGCTGCCATGTCTAAACGCCAAGAAGAAATTTGAATTTTGCCTTAAATTCGATAAAGTTTCCTTCACTTTCGTCCAGTCGTCGTCACTGAGCTCTTTCACTACATATAACAAACTTCTTTCTGCTTTGGTGTCCCCGATCAGCCGGAAAACGTGGATCAGTTCTGAGGTGTCTTCAGGACTGGATAGCACGAAGACAGCGAAGTCTTTTTCTGTCTCCAATGTCACGTCCAGACTCAGCGTCTTCAGCCCGGTCGGCACGTTTCGATCACTTGCAAGCAAGTGATAGAGGTGTTTGCACGCCAGAAGACGCCCTTGACAAGCAATTGTCACGGGTCCGGCAAAGTTGAGCTCAATGAAGTCTCCCACTCTTGATTCCGGTAGAAAAAGGTCACTAAAGGCAAAAACTTGAAGGACGGCGCAGATAGCGAACACCACCAAGTTGAACCTCATCGTCACTTTTTACTCGGACCAGCTCTTATTCAGACGCATGGCAGTGGAGTGTGGTTGAATGTACCGCATTGTCAGAGCCATTTGACTGGTACTTGTAGACAGGGATAGTCGGGTTTTGTTCTTCACCAAAGCTTGATTGATCGATTTGAGTGGGAGGAAACATCCGGGTACTCGGTAAGTTATTCGAGTACATATGCCTCTCGTGTTGTAAGCTGGCAAAGTAAGCCTCTAAGTTGTGGGCTGTAAAGAAGTGCCACGTGTATTACGTGTGACACTTTTTCATTTAAAACAAGAGAACGATGTTGCCGGAAAACAGTTATATAGATTAGGACCCTAAAATTCATCACTCAAACAGCAATCCATCGGTCTATTAGTCGCTTAGGTGAAATGCTGTTTACACTTATTTGCGCAAAGTCGATATTGGGTTTACACACTTGAACACTGCTGCCCAAGATAGTGATTGTCTGCAAGTGGTGTACATGTGTTTGTCGATGAGGAAGTCCTTGAGTCCATTTTTCCGGTGTGAGTACATGTGAACCATGTGGTCTTACTCGGGCAGTTCTACCAAAGAGTGATTGCATGTCTAGGTCGGTGTTGTGAAGGTAGCAGTTTGTTGTACACGTATGTGCAATTCATGTTGACATATGTAACGATATCTTTATGTCCGTTCTCAAAGCACGTGCAAGACTGACTCGTCACGCCGAAGTCATGATTATCTGCAACCGAATGGACGAACTCAACAAATGAATTCTTTCACGCAGGGGAGAACGGCTACGGCTACAAAGGTACTCGCTTCCATCGTGTCATCCCTGGATTCATGATCCAAGGCGGCGACTTCACAGCTGGCGACGGAACCGGCGGCTATTCCATCTACGGAGAGAGGTTCGCTGACGAGAACTTCAAGATTAGGCACGGATCCCCAGGTAACACGATGGTACAGTGGTGCGACATACATAACTGCAGTGCAGTGTCAGTCAGACATCAATAAGTTTCTTCACGGTGCAGACGCCAAGCGAGTGATTACCGGGTGAGTTTGGTTACGTATACGGCGATTGGCACCTGTTTGATACGCTGTTAAGTTTAGTGGAATCACTTTAGGAATCATGTAGCGTAAATCATGTAGCCGTTGGGTGTGACAGACTCACAATATCGGAGACTTGCTAACGTCTTCTCTTGTCTCGCAGGCCTCTTGTCCATGGCTAACGCCGGTGCGGACACAAACGGCTCCCAGTTCTTCATCACCACCGTGGTGACTGATTGGTTGGATGGCAAACACGTTGTCTTCGGCAGAATTGCTGATCAGGTACGTACCTATACTCATTCATGTAATGCGTCAACGTGTGTTCTCGTACATCAAGTCATGCTTGCCTGCTTCATGAATGGTCTCTACTTCACGTCAGGCATCCTGGGACCTTGTGAAAACCATCGAGAGCTACGGATCCAGCCCGGAAGGAGCAACCAGCGCTGAAATCACCATCTCAGACTCGGGAGAGCTTTGAGCACATCCTAAAAGAATTTTCCTATGTGATCCTTCATAGCACTTTTACGTAGATAGTAACTATATGGGGAACTATTGCTTCTGCCACCTTTTTCACTTTTATTAAATAATGATTACTTGGTACTTGAGCTGGATGTGGAATAAAAGACTGAAAAAAAGTGCCCCAAGGACTACGACTGCTCGGAGAACGACTGTTCTTTATTTCCCACTGTTTATTGTACGTACATACAAGAATGCTACGACAATGACAAACAGCTCTGAACTTCCTGACACCAAACAGTTTTCCAATGAAGTGCGGTACTTTTGCTTTCGATGACAACAGACGCGGACAAGAACTTAGAGGTTCTTGTACGAGAGGGAGAGACGAGGAGATGATTTTACAATAATTATTAGCTGTATGTAGCAGCAGGGACAGCATACATCAGTGGATAGGAAAAACTAAGTCGGCATTTACAGTTTTTGTTTTCAAAGGTCAAGGTGCAGAGTTCGTCGATACTGAAGATGACGGATCAAAACAAAAGGAACAAAAATCATCATTGGTGGAGGAAAATTGCTGGAGGCTACTTGATGCTGATCCCTCAGGTGTATGCCGAGTGTATGTACATAATATCGTGAAAAAGCAGAAAACAAAAGTAAGGCAATAACAGCAATTTTCTCATGTGTGGCCTGCGTGGGAGGAGAAACAAACTGAAAACACTCCGCAAAAAGTATAATTTACTGCAGAAGTATACAGAAGTAGCCATACTGAGGGCGTTTAAGAATTGAGTAATTTTGTCCTTGCCTTTGTTTTAAAGTTTGATAACATCAAGACTGATGGAGAAACGGTAGAGTTGAATGTGTGGGCCTATGTGATGCACACTTAACTTTAGTGCTGGATTATGCTCAAAATTTTCAAAATTCAGCGCCAAGTTTAAAGGTCTACTTAGAGCTCGGGAAGGGAAGTGATAGAAGGAAAACAACACATATACCAGGAAGAAAAAAAGCACTTCCCAGCTGCTCAAATGTCGTCAATATCCAGGTCATCGTCATCGTCTTGGGCTTTCTTGTCTTCTCCATTGTCCTTATTCTCCTTCTCCAGCTGCGTCTTCTGCTGATCAACCTTCTGCTCCTTGATGGTGGAGATATTGGCACGGTCATCAAAGGACAGCTCGACCTCGTCCTCTTCCTCAGAGCTCTCCTCCTCAGCCTCCTTCAGCCAGGTCAAAAACGGCTCGGCCTTTTTGTGAATCTGGATTTGAAAGAAAGATTGTAATGGCTGCGACGCTAGAGGGACCGCGCCTCAATATGTGACTTTACCTGCTCGCCCAGTTCCTTGTCCTTCACGTACTTCTTGGAAACTTTTTTCCCCCACTCAAGTATGATCTCCTCATCCACGATATCCTCGTCATACAGTGTCTTAAGAATGGTAGCCACCTTGGGTAAGAGAGTCGCGCGATACGCCTCTACAGACTTCTCGAAGCCGCCCATCAAGTACTTCTGAGCCTTCTGGTTCGCGTGCGTGAAACGAAGAAGCAGGTTTTTGTGCTTCCTGATCTGTAAGAAAAACAAGTGAATCTTCTACTAACGTTTAACATATGCAGTGTACAGTACAAGTTTACCTGAGAGACCATTCCTTCATCAAAGAGCAGCTCGCAGAGAACGATCGGTGCCTTGTTTGTGATCTCAAGCCTCTCTGCCTCATTGAGGACGTCCTTTGCTGCCTTGCCGAGGCTCCCGTCGTCCAGTTTAGCCTTCACGAAGTCATGGAAGATGTCCACACGCTCCGACTCCGTCTTCTCTAGATCATTGTCCATGGTCAAACCCTAATAAGAATAAAAAATTAAGCCCCCTATTTATTCCTTTCCTTTTCTTTCCTCGGGCCTCTGAGGATTTCATTAGGCTGACCAAAAGTATGAGTACAGTTGCCGCCGCTTATACCGACACGGGATGTACCGACAATTCGGATATACCGACGAGGATCGATATGTCCGAGGACAGAACATTTTCTACAAAAGAAGCACCTGCCGGATATACCGACAATTCGGATATACCGACAATTTTGCCCAGTCCCGATGATGTCGGTGTAAGCGGCGGCAACTGTAGTATAAGTGTGAGCAGGCGATCTCAAACTTCGATCGGTCTAATAGGAGCCTTGGAACTTTCTTTTCAGTGGAAGTGTAATTGTTGCTCAATGAGAAACTTCTTTTTCTGTAATGATCATAAAGCTACCTGGATTCCAGAAGTGAGCTCCTTCATCCTTTGTTTGACAGCCTCCTCACTGACGTCGGCGGACCAGTCATCATCGCCCCAATCCTCGTCGTCATCCTATACGCATAGGAAAGTATTAGAAGACATTCGCCTCTCTACAATGCGGTTCTAAGAATACTACGAACATGAGGTAAAGTATGACGTAAGAAACTTAACGTCAGCTAGACGTCTGACTTACATCATTGTTGCCGCCAGGAGCTCCTGGACTGTTGGAGCCACCTCCATTGGCCTCTCCGTTGTTTTTCTCCTGCTCTTCCTTCCTCTGGGACTTCTTATCCTTTCTCTTGGTCAGCGAGGTGCCCTGAGCGGCGATGTTCTGTTCAGGCGGATTCTGTCAGGGGGGAAAAGGCAGCAACATTAATGTCTTCATGACCAGTTCTTTCTGTGTTCCTTTTTTACCTTCACGATGAAGGTCGTGAGCTTGTGTCTCATATCCAGAGCTGCGGTGTGGCCGCACGCCTTGCAGCTTGCCGTGATGATTCCACGCTTGCTGTTCACCTTCATCACAGTCTCGGGATTCTCGCACTGGCTGCACAGCACGAACCTGTTCATGGTTTCAATGAAACAATCTGCCCGTCATGTTAGAGACTTAATTCTTACTTCTTGATGAATCCATCCAGCAAATCCTGCAGCTTCGCGGCGTCGTGCGACCCGTTGACGATGTAGCGGTCGTTCTTAAAGTCGAATTGCGTTTGAGCGCCCAACTCGCAGCCGAAGTACTTGGTACAGTAAGTCGGCGGGCGGCCGAGGGCACGGGCGATCTCAACCATATTGGGAATTACGGTCTTCACGCCGTTGCCCTTTCCCTCCACCTTGGCAACCAGCCTGGGCATCTTGTACCTGTAAGTATTGCTTGGCCGTTAGACAGTGTCAAGACTCGGCTATTATAAGCGAGAAACCTGTAGAAGGCATCCTGTACGCTGCGGTTGACGTTGAGAGCCATTTTGTTCTTGTAAGGTCCTTGTCCGTTTCTTCTCAAATTTTGGGCTGGTTGATAGTCCGAAAATTCAGTGGTTTGCTGTTCTACGATTTGGTGGGGTGATGTAGCAAATTTTTGTCAGATAAAACTAGTACTTAACGAAAATAGTAAGCTTTCTTTTTCTTCTTTCTTCACAGCCAGACACGGGTGCGGAGGGGTTGCAATGCCAGAAAATCCCCACCCGTGCGCTCTATCACCGACCTCAACCAAAATGGGGATTATTCCTTGTTACATCAAATCTGTTGTTTCTTCGGTCTTTGCCTAATGCTCTTTTGGGTGCTCTGGTGTTAGGGCAAAGATGTGGTGATGCTTTGATGTCTCATTCAGCAGACTCGTGTGGAGACGAATCTGTCGAGAGCGAACTTGCGATGTTGGCTGGATCCGCACTTGTAGTACAGAATACTGGAAGAAACAGGAGAAAAAAACCTTTCATGATCCATAGCAGTTAAATTAGCTCTATGGATGCCATTTTTGTCATCCTTCCCTTCGACCAAGAGCAAGCGTCACGTTCTCACCTGTGCGACCGCCTCTGACTGTTGCTGCTTGTGTCGATGACCGACATGCAACACTTCAGTCGGCCTCTGTTGTGGCCACCGGTAATGGCCGGCAGGTCACCAGGGACTGCAGCCAGGAGGAAGGACTCTGGTTCGAGTCCGGTCGGCGTCGGGCCAGGAGAGGGGAGGCCGAGCAATCTTGACGGAGGATGACGCTCGGAGGCGGCTGCTGCGGCGATGACGCTCTCGCGGCAGACGCGGGAAGGGAGCGAGGGATTCCACTGTGAGAGGGGCAGTAGTTCTAGCGGAAAAAAAGAAAAAGAAAGAAAAGTTGGGATAATCCAAAAGTAGTTTACTTGTGAAAATCGTATGAAGTAAGTCTGATAAGAGTTCTGTATTTCTACGGATAAGCACGTACTTATTGTGACCTGTGACCGACCATGGTGGAACCTATGGGCTGGGGGGAACATTCGACTTATGATGCTTTCTCCTGCAGACTAAGCTGTGCCCTCTCCATGAGGTTGGCACAGGCTTTGCAAGCCAAGTGCTCATTCATGTCTGCTGCAATGTCTTAACCACAGTCTTCACCAGCGCAAAAATCGCGAGCTTTTGAATTTAGAATTCCTTTTCCTTGAAGCTACAGAACCCATTATCCGACAAGCACACAAGTCAATGAACTTTCTCAGATTTGTATGATCTTCCGCTCCCCCTAAAAACGCTTCTGCGTAGAAACTCATTGCAGCATTTGTAAAAGTGTGAAGAGGCTCCTGGAAACCGATTTGTCTCTCTTGAAATCAGCGCCCAAACATGATCGGTCGTAGTTCAAATTGTCAGCAGTCTCATTTTAAAGCCAATGCACTCTGGGGACCCTTCCCTGCAACAAGCACACAAACCCACCGATACCAGCGCTTTGGCACCTCCCATGTGGTTCACTGCTAGCACTTGACGAGCTTCCATAGTCTGTTCTCATCACTTTGATGACTAAGCAGTGAGTACCGAGCTGTATCCTATGCAAATAACTTAACCTTGACCTACTTCACACAGTAAGGTAGGGGTGTCTGGAAAATGGAGAAGTGGTGGTGTCGTGAGACGTATTCTTCAGCTTTCATCTGCAAGAGCCGATTTGATCCTTTCAGATTTGCCATTCAGAGCAAGGGATCCTGTTCCTTCAAATCTTGTCAGCTAAACTTATTGACGATGCTAACGCTATGATTCATCTCACACTAAACTCTTTTTTCCAGTGCTCTCTCGACAGCTGTGCGACTTCCACCATAGGAACACGATATCCCAATTCATGGCAATCCAAACTTCTTTCTTTGCAACATATCTATTTTACACATATAAAAAGGATGCAGACTCCAACTGTACTTTGTCACATTGTTATGAGTGAAAATTGGAAGAAAGTTTATGCTCGTATCTTACGTAAAGTTCAGATGTCGGCAGTTGCATCAAGGAACAAGTCCAACGTATTGAATAGCTGAAGTTCACCTTTAGCTATCAATTCTACCTAAAATGACGCTTCCTTTGATTTGGAGGAGCACACTGCTTTTGGTTGACCCGTTCACTTAAGATGCATGTACATGCTGGGTATTTGATGCACTGAATGCATTATTCATACTCGAAGTTGTGACGGCAATATGAACGTTTTACAGGAAGACAACGCAGCAATTTACGCATTAGCGTGAGTGCGTACACGTATGCACCAGCAGCGCTGCACAGGGACTTCAGAGGAACACGTAGTAAAATAGCACGGCAACTTACTACGTTAGTGGTGAAAGGCAACGGTAGTATTGTATCAAACGTCATTCAACTCCTTGCTATAGTCGCTGCCTAAGTGCAGCGCGTACTTCAGGTAGCAGACAGCTGGTTACATTCATCTCCTCTCTCTTGGTTTTTGCTTAACAGTTGAGTGAACAACGTTACCTGTTGCCTGGGGGTCTGTCATAAGAGAAGTAATGTTGCTTTGAGCTGCTCTCAAGGGGCCTCCAGCTGTTGCTGCCAATGCCAAAATGCCCGATGTTGTGGCTGCGCCTTCTGTTTGCCTCCAGGATGTCTTCGGCAGCGACAACGCTTAAGCAAAAGAGGCTCAAAGCTCTCCAGGAAGAACCAGACAGCCAGACTCCCTTCCACGGACTGAGTATTAAGTAGGTGTAGCACTCTCTCTCTTCTCTGACGTCTGTTCGCTTGCGATTAGTATAAAGGCTCTCTCACACGTGCGCAACAGTGTCTTTCTCTCAAAATAGGCCTGCCTCGCCGCCAACAGCGAATGCATTCACTGCGATGACGCAGGCGGTGTCGGCGGGTCGGCCACCGAGACGAGGCCGCCGCGGCCGCCGAGGCCGCCGGGGCGTACGGCCAGTGAGTGCGCAAAGGCCTCTCTACAGACGTCATCCTGCCCAACAGGGAAAAGGGAGACTCGAATACTTCTAGAAAGCACATGAGAGGGCCCGGCAGGAAGAGGGGGAAGTCTAATCTTAACCTGCTGTTGCAACCAACATAAAGAAATGCTGAAATAAAAAAGCATGTCCAGCACTAGGAACTGAGGCGAGAGAGAATCTGGCTTGATAAAAGCTTAGTGACTGGTTTGTGAAAAATATCCTCGTACACAGCAACTCGAGGAAGCACTTTAACATCCGCGTGGGTGCGTCCATATGGCATGAATTGAAACTTTCTCTCCTACAGGAAGGGGTTTCTCTATAGACAGGCTGCAAGCTTTATCAGGAGAAGGAGGGAGGGAGAGATCGACCTTCATGAATCCACGGGAGATAGGAGCAACAAAAGAAGGCTGATACTTCAGAAATAAGAACGTTACTAAAGGATCTCTCGTACAGTCACTTTCCAAAAAGCCTTGCCAAGATACTCCACAGGTGTTCGTTGACATATTCATATCTAGGAGGAAAAACATTAAATGAAGTGCATGAGAGCAGAGGTTAGGATCTTGACACACTTATTGATTGATTGGGATGCTCAACGTCAGCCAAACTTTTCTCCTCGTACCAGCTGCTACGGCGCTTGGTTATTTGGACCTGGGAACAATGAAGTGATTCATGATATAATAACCCATGATGGTCGACACGTAGCTCTTACCCCAGTGCTCGTTGTGTATGCTGCTCTGATCAGGATGAGGCATCAAGCGCCGGAGATTGGTTTCTTAAGATAGGCTACCCTTAATCGTGCTCGTGCTTCTTTCAGCCAAATGCAATTAGCCAATGACAATCGACTACAGCAATGTCTGATCAAAGTTTGCTTCAAAGTTCAACCTTGGTCGTGAAGCGCTTCCACGAAAGTATTTCTTACCTTGGTGATTGTTTTTGCAGCAAGTCAATCTATGGTCTCAAGGGCTGCTTCTTTCTCCCTCTTCACCTATTGCAGATTGCTGTCACTCTTCCCCAGGCACAGAGCATATGTTACAAGTAGGTGTTACGACAGTTGGAGGAAAAGGAGGAAGAGCAGGAGGAGTTCAAGAAGCTCAGGTTTCACAATATTTCATTCTGCAACGTGCTAAAGATCCGTTTCCAATATCAGACTACTGTTCTTTGATAAATGACACACAGCACTGGTGCTCTCATATTGGCGGAGAGCAACAATTAGAGCTGTAACTAATGATTCGTTTTGCGTCGTCGGACTTTAGCGCTCTAAATCGCATTCGTACCTTTGCCTTTCATAAAAAAAACAGTTCCGTCTGTGTAGACACTTCTGAAGAATGTGAAACAGAATGTCAGATTATGTTTCACCTCTTCGTCCTTGCTGGCACACTTGTAACTTCACGCACAGAAAGTGAGAGTTGGCAGAATTTATTGAGAGTCCTGCTGTAACATGCGAGCATGCTCTTCAACAAGTTCAAGGTAGATGCAATCGCTTATTCGATATTTTCATTCGCCACTAAAGGGTTTCCCCAATTCATTATGCACCGCACAGGAGTATTTTAAGGTCCCGGCCTCCACTGACTCTGACGAACAGAGCTGCTTACTGAACCCGGAGGAATCGGGAGTGTTGAACAGCCGTGGGAACATGTAGTTATTGTCTCCCTGCTTGGCTCAAGCAACATACAGGTGATTCTCCTTACCTGCTCGTCTCGACGGAGCCTTCATATACGACTTTTCTCTAGCCTTTGTCAAGGCTTTCCACTGAACCAGGCGGCGGCCGCGGGAATCCTTCGACGGAAGAATGATGACGGTTTGGGCGGGGGAAGCCGACGTGGCCTCGACCAAGAGAGCCAAGCTGGAGGGGAGCTAGGTAGACCTGGCAACGAAATAAGCTCTCATTGGCTACTAACGGAGACGGTCAAAAGATGGATGATCTCAAAGAGAAGACACAAGACGAGAGGGAGATTGATAAAGACGTCCCAGCAAACTTGCACCACGTCCTTTTCCTGCTCTTGCAGGGTATCCACTGAGCGGCCCCCGGAAGAGCAGAAGGGAAAGGAGGACAAGTTGATCTAAGCTTAGAAGCTCTCCAAAGACTTGAGCCATCACTCGTTGGCCCGAAAGGCACCGGGCGTCCCCACTCACCTGCGGGCAGGCCTCCGGTTCGATGGGACGGCGATCGGGGTGCCAAAAAGGCGATGCGATTCCGGAGGGGAGGGCGGACACGGCGCTCTCGCAATGGACGTCAGATGACTTCTAATCTGGTGGTGAAGGCAGCGCTGCCAACCATGGACCTGAACTACACCCAAGTCTCTGTTACAGCGACAATCGCACCTCACCACTTTTTCTGCTGCCACTCATGCCCTGTACATTTGATCGAGAACCCTTAAGGGGTAGTCATGATCGACGACGAGGTACGAGGTCCAGTCCCCGGGCTCATGGCCCGGGTTCAGGAGGTGGCACCTACCGGTGTCGGTGGCAACCCTGTGGCGTCAGCTGCCACGCTTGGCCAGAAATCTGCCCTCGTGTTCGTGGGAGAGAAAGGATAAAAGAGGCTGGAGCGGCGAGGGGGAGAGGGGAAAAGGATGCGTGTCGGGGTGTGGGGACGACGGCTCGATTTGCTCGAATCATTAAGGCAATCATCGCGATCGTGGGTTTAGTACGAGCTTCTTTGCTCACTCCGAACTCGTAACTAGTTGCCTTGGCCTTGTTGTTCACAGGGTCGGGCTAGGTCTGTGTCAGTGGCGTCGGGGCTGCTGTAGAGTGCGGCAGCTTCTTCCACGGCAGCTTCCCCGGCAGCTTCAGCGGCAGCGGCTCTGTCTTTTGCCGCCAAACGAACGAATACGACGAAGACAGAGGAGAACTGACACTTCGAGCATTTAAACCTCGAGCTGTGCGAGGTCGCAAGCGAGGCGATCGCCTGGCGTGACCTTAGGAGCAAGACTTCTTAGGACCACACGCCACCATGAGTTCCTCGAGGCCTAGGACGACGCGCCAGCCCGTGCTGTCCGAGTTCTTCTCGGTGCGCAAGCGTCCGCCGGACCAGCATCCGGCCAAGAAGAGGAAGATCGAGTTGGATTCCTCCTCCCTGAAGGCGAAGTGGAGGGACGAACCCGGGGACAAGGCTGTCCCACAGACAAATGTCGAGCAGCCTAGCAATGAGCGAGAGGACGGGAAATCGATCGTGTGCTCGAGGGAGGTGCTGGCCCTCAAGGACAATTCGGTAAGGACAAACGTACACTTAGTATGAAGAATTTACCCGCAAGTCTTCAAATGCTGTCTGCCGTTCAAGGCTCCGTCTAGCGAGGAGCTCTCGGCCGTGACTTCTGCAGTAGACTCGCACAACTCACTTGGAATCTCGGCATCAAAGACGACGCCGGCGCCGTCGACGAAGACGGCCCCTGCTACCCCATCGCTGAGGAAAGGCCGAAAGAGAACCTCTCTGGAAAATGCGCTGTCCTCTACCACCCCGGTCTCTGATGACCAGAAACTGCTCTTCTCCGTGGGTGCATCTGACCCTTCAGTCCGCTCTGCTAAGAAAAGATTGGACTTGGACTCCTTTCAGAAGAAGAGGAATGTGGCCTTCGAAAAGAAGGGGCTGCTGTCACCGTCCAAGGACAGTACGAAGAGAGTCGACTCCACAAAGCCGACTGCTGACGAAATCAAGCGACAGCTGGGTCGTGTCAGCAAGTTGTCCGATCTCCAGGCACGCTTGAGGAAGATCGAGTCGTTGAAGGTGCCACATCCTGCAAAGACCACAGGGTGCTCAATTCCCAGGCTCTCCAAGGCCCCAGTCGATCTTGTCATCACTTCCCCTATCAAGCAGACGCCAATGAAGAGCCCGTACAAAGCCTCTCCGAAGAAGCAGCTAGCATTTAGCCACAAAGTAGTTCTCCCTCAACCAACGGAACACACTCCCCTGCCCCGAAGTTACAGGCAGTTGGCAGACTTTTTCCGCCAGATGGACGGGTTGGTGGCTATGATGTTCAACAGGGGCCAGATCGTAACCGTGAAGAAGCTGTGTGAATCAGTGCAGCAATCAACGAAGAAGACCTTCGGAGATAAGCAGCTCCGTCAAATCAGGTAATCGAGGATGTGCTCTCCGCAGGGCGAGCTTTGAGTAATATCTTGTCTTCCCTAGGTGTGTGTTTCCCCTGGCATATAACTACAAATGGGAGCCACTGATTGATCGTTTTGGCACAAAGAAGGAAGACTATGACTTACGCATTAAGCCCATCTTAAACTCAAATGCTCCTGAAGAAGAGCAACCCAAAGGAGAGAAGCTGACTCCAGCTAAGATGGCAGAGAGAAAGCTCTACTTTACTGCCACTCTTCTCAACATGGTGAAAGATCATCACAGCCAGTTCCTGCTCAACCTCGACAACTCCGTGACATTAACCAGGTGTGTCTCAGAAGCACTTTTTTTTTTCGTGAATATTCAGTTGTATTTGTTGATGCGCGATGTTCGCAGAGACGTCACTGCCTGGATGAACGGCTTTGATCCCGAGACCTGCCCAGATGTGGATGAATCTCCCCTTCCAGAGAAACCTAATGTTGAGAAAGTTACTGGAGCGGCAGATATGATCAAGGCTACCCGAGCTTTGTTTAAGAATGAGAGGCTGGAAGAAGCCCTCAAAGATCAAGTGAGTGGTAGACCGTTTATTGAGATCAGCGCCTGTTTCATTGTCCCGTTATTCCTAGGCCGAACGTGAGCTAAAAAGGCAAGAAGAGGCGGTAGCAAAGACAGCCCAAGTTAAACCAGAGAATGATACTGCTTCCTCTGCTAAGAGCAAGGAAAGTTTCAAGGGCATGGAGGCATTGATGGAGAGGATCCGAGCTAAAGAAAGGGCCAAACGGATAAGAGAAATGACGCAGGACAACCAAGAAAGGAAGGACCAGAAGCAGAGGGAGGAGCTGCTGGAGGTATAATGCTATCATGTAACGCAATTCTATCGAGTAACAGTTAGTCATTATATCCTATTTCTGTCGTACTTTGTAAGTTTGATGGAAGACTTTGATTTTCAGCTCGGTCCAATGATAATCAACTGTTATCGCTGTGAGTGTCAGAACCAGAAGAGAAAAGCGTTAGTCGCCAAGGAGTTCTTCAGCTTCGTTGCATACAGTAGCAAGGGGGCAAAGAGCACCCGAGAGATGGAAAACCTCATCAGGTAGCTTACACAACTTGTCTAATTTGGACAATCCAGTCACTATGCCTCCTTTGCTGCTTGCAGACTCTTTGTCGACGTCGTCCCAGGTGGGTTGAAGTTTCTTAAGCTGGCAGGGACGGAGTACATCAAGCAGGCAGCTTCCGAGCTGCCAACGGTCCCTGCTATAAAGAGGGAACTACTCAAGGGCTCCAAGAAGGAATAACGACAATACAAAAGTGCCTTGTGTTTGTTCTTGTACAGTGATTCTGCGCTTAACAATGTTTAAATAAACGTTGCCGATAAAACCACGTGCGTGCGAGCAACGAAGAACACTGCGCTATCGAGTTCTTTTGCATGTGCGATTACGTGACGGGGCCTTGCATAGGGGTGGATCGGACTAGCAAGTCGGAGAAGCCAGGTTGAAGGTTGTGCAAGACACCACCAAGCAGGAGTTCACACATCACACATCCCCACACTGACGAGCTGAGTCTGGCAACGCTACTTGGTTCACTCTGCTTCTTTGCTGGCCGTTTTCGAGTTGCCTCACTCCCCACCTGACCGCCTTCTTGGTCATGGTAACCCCATCTTCCGCTTTCACGTCGACCTCGGACTTTAGGACATGTCTTACACATAAAGGACAAATTCTACTCTTTCGGCACAGACAGATGCTCCATATCCACGTCGCATGCGTACTGTCCTAAACGTTGTCCTTATGAAAGCTCAGAGATATCAGGAGAAGAGTGATAGTATGTGGCATACAAAGAGTTCGGCGCGAATGTGACACACACTGACGCTCTGCGAACACTGAGGGGCGCACTATACACTAAATTATCAAAGAACAGAACCTGAGCTGTGAAGGTGTACCGTGTTAAGTATCATGGACTGTGTGATGCTTGGTATTTTGGGTCCGTTAAATAGGGAGTGCACGAATTAGCTATAATCATTGGATGGTAATTGACTGCTACCCTTGTCTAAGAATATCTGGCGAATACTTGGCATGATGATATGGATAATTTGTCGTTGCATTGAAAATATCATTATAAAGAATGAACGATAGTGCTGTACATACACAGCAATTCAGTCAATGCCAGTGGAGACCCCATCTTCTGCCCAGAAATATCATCACATGAAGAATCCACTATATGTATGATTTTGCCCGAACGTGTATCTGTTAAGAGTGCATCGGGGGCAGCACTCTTGTTCTGAGGGGCGAAGGAGTGCGAGCAGGAGAACTCTTTCATGACAACGTGCGCGGGGCACTTTGCATCCGCTCACTTGTTGCTGTTGTGCGTAAGCAGTGTCGAACTATTAGAAATTGGTGTATGCTAGCACTATGGTCAGGTGAATAACTTGCATTATGATTTCTTTAAAAAAAAACAACAGTAACACTATTATCGGCTTGCAAATTTACAGCTTACTGCTGATTTGGAGCGACACGGGTACATTTGAGTGAAAGTTTGTGCCACAAGTTCCTGGTCGTGTTGCGCTATTCGCACTGGTTCTGACGCTTTTAGACATAACGGATCTGGTCACTCTGCTCTCGGCCAGCGTGAACTAAGAAGTCTCGTCAACAATTGGGCAAGACCGAGAAAAGTACGACTGCAGTCGCCGATTTCCGTTGACGTCTGGTATCTCCTCTTTAGCCATGTCCGTGGGTAACTCGCTCTCCCGTTCCATCTTTGTCGTCGCGGCCAAGCGCACCCCGTTTGGCACCTTCGGCGGCGCCCTGAAGTCCCACACGCCCACTCAGCTTCAAGTAATTGCCGCCGAGGCTGCCCTCAAGGAATCCGGCGTGGACCCGAAGCGCCTGTCTTCGGTGTGCGTGGGCAACGTCTTGTCGGCGTCTTCTTCCGACGCCGCCTATGTGTCCAGACATGTGTCCCTCCTCGTGGGAGCGCGCATGGAGATTCCTGCCCTCACTGTTAACCGCCTGTGTGGATCAGGATTCCAGTCAATCGTTAACGCCGTCCAAGAGATACTGGCGGGCGACTCGGACGTGGTTCTGACAGGAGGCACGGACAACATGTCGGCATGCCCGTACGCAGTCCGGGACATCCGCTTCGGTACTAAGCTGGGAAAAGATCTCCAACTGGAAGATCTAATGTGGGCCTCACTCACCGATAGCTATTGCAAGACGCCGATGGGAGTGACCGCCGAGAACTTGGCGGCAAAGTACTCGATCTCGCGCCAGGAAGTGGACGCATTTGCCCTCCGCTCGCAGCAGACCTGGACCGAAGCCAACAAGAAGGGCGTCTTCAAGGACGAGATCGCCCCAGTGGAGGTGAAGACGCGCAAGGGACCAGTAGCTATGACTGAAGACGAGCATCCGAAGCCACAGACCACGATGGAGGGTTTGGCCAAGCTACCAGCCGTTTTCAAAAAGGATGGTGTTGTAACCGCCGGTAGCTCTTCAGGCATTTGTGACGGCGCTGGCGCTGTGATCGTCGCCAGTGAGGAGGCCGTGAAGGAGCTCAATCTAAAGCCTCTGGCAAGGATCGTGGGATATGGGTTGGCGGGATGTGAGCCTACAACAATGGGATTCGGACCTGTGCCGGCCATCCGATCCATGTTGGCCAAGACCGGCCGAAGCTTGGGGGAAATAGACCAGCTTGAGATCAACGAGGCTTTTGGAGCTCAAACCCTCGCCTGTCTCAAGGAACTCGATTTCCCCATGGAAAAGGCTAATACGTGCGGCGGGGCCATCGCTGTTGGTCATCCTCTTGCTGCATCAGGATCCAGGATCAGTACTCACCTTGTGCACAAATTAAAGCAGAACAACGAAAAATTAGCTATTGGATCGGCCTGTATTGGCGGCGGACAGGGAATATCCATATTGTTTGAAAGAGTCTAAGTTATTGCTTACCTTGAGCGAGTTATAAAAAGTGCAATTCTTCCTCGCAAGACCAGTCATTGTATCTTCCCTTACCATATGCTCAATTATATTTTAGTATCGATGGAGCAACAGCAACAGCACACTTGCATCACCTGCGGGGTTGTGTTCAAGGATGCAAACCTACAACGGAATCATTACAAGACGGACTGGCACAGGTATAACCTGAAGAGAAAAGTGGCTGAGATGGCTCCTGTCACCTTAGCAAACTTTCAGCTCAAGATGGAGAAGCACCAAGAGCAGATTATGGTAAGAATGTGAGAGATGCTGTAGCCGTACTTGCATGTTCCGTACAGTCCCTTTCATTGCATCATTTATTGGTTAGTATTTTCTCTGCTGACAAAAAGATTATTTTATGTATTCCATCATTGTATCATGCAGCATGGCAGACTTGGGCAATCTGTCCTTTTCTAGGTTCTTTCTGGCGAGGTCAAGCAACCTACTGGATACTGTGTCTGCTGCCGTAAGAGCTTTAACAACGAGAGGGCCTACGAGAATCACATCAACTCCAAGAAGCACAAGGCCGTAGCCTCACAATTTCAGAAAAAAGATGGCAAGGTACAATGCTGTACTAGTATGAGCAATCCAAGCTATGCTGTACACCCATGTACGTGCATTACGGAAGCATTACCTTGTTTTTACTAATATTCTTTCAGGACGCCATTGAGCAAAATCGACTCAATCGTAAGGCATCCGAGTCCGTGGCAGAAGAGGATGGCGAGGATGATGAAGATATGGAGGTCGAGGAGGTGGACTCTGATGAGTGGGATGATTTGGACGCAGGGGACTCGATTTCAGTGGACACTTGCCTCTTTTGTGTACATCGTTCCAAGGACATCGAAAAGAATCTGATCCACATGACTGAGGGTCACTCCTTCTTTCTTCCTGATGCAGAATATCTTGTAGATCTGAAAGGGTTGATGGGATATCTTGGAGAGAAGGTAGGTTTTTTGTAAGGTGCTTTCTTAAAAATCCCTGAAAACTTGCCCTGTTAGGTGGGCCAAGGCTACATGTGCTTGTGGTGCAACGACCGATCCAAGGCCTTTCAAACCGTGTCTGCTGTGCAGCAGCACATGGTCGACAAGGGTCACTGCAGGCTGAAGCATGAGGGAGACTCCTTCGTAGAGTATGCTAGATTTTACGACTACTCCACCAGCTACCCGGAAGGCGAATACAGCGATGAAGTCGAAGAAGAGGTCGAGTTAAATGCCATCGATGATTCTGGATATGAATTGGTGCTACCTTCAGGAGCCAGAGTTGGACATCGCTCACTCATGCGATATTACAAGTATGCACGACCTATCTTCTTAATTGTGATACTTGGGGCTAAGATTTGAATATACTTTGCAGGCAAAGCTTGAACCCTGACAGACAGCTGCAACCCCACAAATCCATGAACAGGGTTTTAAGCCACTACAACGCCTTGGGCTGGACAGGACTGACGGGGGCAGATGCGAAGAAGTAAGGGGACTTGCGGTTATGGATGAGATTCACAAACTCATTTACTCTTTTTTTCATTTTTAGAAAAGCTCGGGATATTAAGTTCATGCGTCACGTACAACAAAAGCACCACATGAAGCTGGGCAACGTCGGTAACTACACGCTCAGGCACCGATTCAGGGATCCTAACATGTAAGAGTTTCAGTGTACCTGTGTGATCTGAAATACAAATCTTTGCATCAAGTGCTCCACTCTTCATTGAAGTAGTTTGTTCATCAGATAGTATGCCGAGGAAGCTGTTTTAAGCGGCGCCGCCTACAAATCTCCTACTATTTCTTTGATCAAAACAGCACGCATATCGCAGACTCACCATTAGAATTATTACCAGGGCATTGATACGCCTTAGGTTCAACGTAGGACATACAACAGCAGCATGTACAGATGTTCAGCACCTGTACAAGCTGCGGTTCAGCAGAACACAGGATTCTGACGAAGTCAATTTTATGCCGCCTATGAGTAGTATCCCTATATATTAGGCTAGGTCAAAAATTGGAATTCCCCATGGGTGCCCAAAATTTGTAACCACATCCCATTTGAAGACTTTGTAGTCAAATAAAAGTGAAAAAAAGGAGTTTTAGCTATGCCCAAATGCATTTAAAGTTGCATAAAATTATAAAATAAGTTGTATTTTTTTATTCAGGACTTGCTGTAAAATATTTTTCTGACAAACTAAAGCAGTCAGCATTTTGGTGAGTGATTTTCACCCAGTTTGGCAGCTTCTGACAGCCACCAGAGCGGAAATTTAAT
>JAAUXU010068377.1_pt1 | contig 57871 bp, 56 predicted proteins | sample 7278151 | NCBI WGS metagenome assembly JAAUXU01 (sample SAMN14350113, study PRJNA611818) | marine sediment metagenome | isolation source: surface marine sediment (1.8m) | place: French Polynesia: Moorea | collected 2018-08
AGATTTGCCGACTGTCGTCGATGTGTTTTGTTTACTTTTTGAGTCGTCACCCTCTCGCACCCTTTTGTGCTTTGTTCACCTCCTCACAGAACCTAGCAACCTTTGGCCCGGGCGGTAGGGTTTTGCATGGTAGCACATGGTGCCGGAGGACCCGGAGAGTGAAGAGTGGTGGAAATGATGGGCCAGGGGGCTTGGATTGTTCCATGAAAGTTTCAGTGCATTTCATCAACATTTGCCCCCTGAAAAAGCCAAATTTTCAGCCTCTTTGGCATGCCTCCCTCTCCAGTTGGTCTCACTTTGAGCATTCTGGCACCAAAATGGGCAGCCCCGACAATGAAGCTCTGTACTGAACATTGTGCCTGAGTATCATATCTACATGTTCCACATCGAAATTCCACCTCAAAATGTCCGAGTGTAGCTCATGAGGTGTGGTCATGCCCGTGGCTAATCTTTACGCCAAAGACTGTATATCACAACACTGCATTTAGCTATATTCAATCAGTATTATTAGAACATAGCATAAAATATTGGTTTCAAGTGCACTAGTGAACACAAGTCAGACGAGTGACTTCAAATGCCACTTGCTCATGAGTAACATTAGCCTGTGATTTAAGCCAACATTGATACCCAAAAGTCACTGTTGATCATCAGTTGCTGCAACACAGTGTCAAGTAAGACAACTTTTATGTAAATTAACTTTAAAGGCTGTGATGCACGTCAAAAAACACTTTTGTGTTCATTCAAAACTGTTTTTCATGTCTGTTTTTCAGTCGCTACAAAAGTTTGCATTGTAGTAACTAACTATAGCGCCAGCCATTACCACAAATCATCAGTTGCTATGTTTCAAGCAACTTTAAAGACCGTGGCGATGAAAGACTTTTCATTTGACTCCGAGGCCTTCATAGTATATGTAGTAGGTAATGAATACATACTAAAATATCATTTCTAAGTCCTGAAAATCTGACCTCCCCCGCCTGCACAAATGTGAACGCTTCCCACTTGAGTGAGCTCCTGAGGGAACAACTTGCGGCACTCCTTAGTCTCCCAGATGGGGACAGTGGTGTGCATGAGCACGTTGCTCTGATCGCCTGGTCATCAAAGGAAAGAAACCACCAATTATTTATTGAGCTCAAGCCTCGAAATTAAGAGCAATACCGTCAAACGAAGTCCTCCCCCAGCCAGCAACTGTGGCATCACCGGATGTGACTTTCTTGAAAGGGTTGGGCAAGCAAAGGGGCCTCACGACTGGGGGCAAACTGCTGTAGCTTAAGGGCATGGATCACTTAGCAAAATACTGTGAACGAAGTGAGCTGAATTCGTCTTCTCTGGCTTACTCAATGGGATCAATCAGTTCCAGGACTGCGACATCGTTGACAGGCACTGCGCTCGGTGACGGGTAGTAGTATTTGGGGTGGACGACATCTTCAAGGGAGTAGGAGAGGATATCTTTCATCTCGCCACCATCTAAGCTGTCGTAGACGTCATGGTCCATAATGGAGGCAAAGCGCAATCTGTGCTCTGATAGACATTTAGAGTGTGAAGAAACACATACAAAAATATGCAGATTCCACATGTACGCGGAAAGCTCTGCTAGATGTCTGCTCTCACCCATGCAAACACACTGGTAATTCATCAAGTCATTAGACTTGGCGTCAAGTTAGAACATCAAGTTAGTAGATTTGGAAATGCACAGGATGGGGTGGAGTTGTTTTTTATTTCTTTGTGTGTTCCTACCCGCTGGGCAGTGGGCAGCTGTGACCACGTGCCTGTCAGAGATCAGAGCCCCCATGCAGACAGGAAACCTGTCGTTCCTGAAGCGGTACAGCCCAACGATCCAGGGGAACTGATGAGGGCGGGCACTCTCTCCATTGATGATCCTGCTCAGAAAGTCTTTTTTCCCTTCATTTTCAAACTTTCCAAACCTGGCTCTGCCTCCCCACCTTCGCAACGGTGCCCCCGGGATCCACTCGCCATCCTTGAGGTGCCAATTGATCACGTTGCTGATCCCACAGTGACAAGCTGAGTTTACCAAGATTTTCCCAGGTAACTTTTGGGAAATGGCAGCTCTGAATCCACAGACTAGAAGAATCGTGAGGAGTAGAGCAGTCATATTTGTCGTCTCTCCCTCTACTGTCGTTCTCCATAGAAAGCAGTGTCTGAAAAAGTGCTGACTTCAAGGAGATTTTACACCTGCAGTCTCATAAGTAGCACAGGTACAGGTAATTATTGCTCTCCTAAACAGGTTACTTATGACCTGAATCCATAAGACTTCTTTTCTTGAGACATTGCTTTAGCTGAGTGGCCTCAATATCAGGCAACAGGATTTGCAAGCGCTGCACATTTTACGTCAAAATCAACACGCAGCGTAGGAACAAAGAAAACATATTGAGATATAACTCTGGTTGCGATAATCGTCAGTTGTGAGAAAGATATGAACTGCCTCATCACAGCTTCCTCTTCCGCCCCACCTACCACTGTCACTACCACTATTGAGAACACGATCTCGGCCAGACTGAGGATGGAGGAGACAGTGTAGAGGCCTAGAGTGGTGCTGATGTTGCACAGTTTACTACAGAATGTGGCTTTGGGATCGTTGGTCAACTTCTGAAAGGCAGAGACAAACAATCTGATCACTTTTTGGGCTGACGTGTATGAAACCTCACCTGGATGAAGAACTTGGGAAAATTCAACTGTGACCCTTTCAAGGCACTCCTGGAGACAGAGGAACAGTTTGCATGCAAATTTATACTGACATTGGCAAACGAAGAAAAAGCAAGGTTCCTTTGCCTAACCAACATCAGGTTCATGACGTTGCGCATCTTTGTATCAGAGATGTGCGTGTACATTTGCTTTGTATTTAGTAGGCAAAATCTGCACCAAATTATATTGGCGATACAATTCGCACCAGATTCAAAAACACCTGCAACACAATCGTACTACACTTGAAAGTTCTACCTGAAGTCTTCCTATTGCTATTGTGGAGGACTAATGATTTCCCCCAAGTCACGGTACTTATGGAAAACTCTGTAACTAAGCAATCTCAAAATGGCGTCAGATCAAAAGCACTCTTTTTTAAACGTTGCATAACTAGTCAGTCATTACAAGGGTTATATACTGACTATCGGCAAATTCTTAACTTTTCTTTGCATATTTTTGAAAATTGTTCCTCAACAACTGCCAAAGATAAACAACAACTCTGACATTTCATAGACCCGGCGTCGACTGGTGCCGCAGGCAAATGGGGCGCCTCTCTCTCTACTTTCTCCAGTATGTATTTGTGTGAGGGAGTGTTTCGGTGTACGTGCTGTTCTGCTTCCATAAACGTTAGCAGTAGATGTACTCGGGACTCGAGCATTGCTGCCTCAGGAGCTGGCCTTTCTTTTCCCCAAAGCACATCTAACCATATAACCGGCTCCCCAAGGCCCCCTTAGTTCTTGACAGTGCCTTTTTTTTAGAGCCACGCATGCGTGCAGCACCATGAGTGACTTGCATTACATACGCAGTTTGTTACAGGGACTGCACAAAAATACGGACGGCTCAAATTAATTCATGTAGCATGTGACATCAGGAGTGCAAGCTACAAGTAGATTATGCTGGTTTCGGCGCACCCTCGGCTCCTTCAGAGCCTTGCCGGAACCGAATTTTACTGATCTGGAGGCTGTCACTCTCCTTCCCCATTGAAGGAGATGACAGCCAAGTGGTCTGATGTGTTAATCTCCTGTTGGCTGCTTTCACTTCTCCGTCAATTTGACCCCGTGCCAAGAAAGCAGATAGCAATATGCATGGGCACAGACTTCGGACACGTCCGATATACGCTCCCGCAGGGGAACACGGCACGTCCAGGTCCGGGCAAGTGCACAAGTACACGTACAGCAAAGCCCGCGATGTTCGTATGGTATGCTGACATAAAGTCTTTCGGACGGAACGATTCTCTTTCTCTCACATGGACACGCTGAGTGAGTCTGGAAAAGAAAAACGCGTCTGGTGATGACTTATACTTTTTTCTGGCCTTCTCTGAATTTCATTATTCAACAAAAGAAGGACTTCGACTCAACTATTTCTTGTATGTGAAATTCTCTCTTTTCTGCCTCCTCTGTCGTTATAGGGGGGGGAAGTTGGTGTACTGTATTTCTGCCAACACTCGTGCATAACTTCAAGTAGGTCCTTCTTTTTAGGTCGCCGCTAAATACGCATGTGTTCAGATCGCAGCATTTCCTTGAGAAGATTTTGTTGAGGAACATAAGACGCTGGACATCTGGCAGTGTTAGAGCTTTTGTCCACATTTTGAAGACTCCTTTGCTCCATCCAGCTCTGCTATATTGTACACAAGTTGAGAAATCTGCATTGGCGTGGAAATCTGTGCCGACGAAGGCTTCAAGAGGCTCCTTCTTCCTCATCGAAGGAAAGCAGTGAGACAGGGAGACCTCAGAGTGTTCTTCAAAGAGGGATTTCTGTGTGGTTTGCTGGAGCTAGCACTGCGACAACGACGATGGCTGGTGAAAAGGAGTTGTTTTGTTCCACTACTTACGCGATTGAAGTAGCTTAGATATGCGTGCGTACTTCAGACTTTAGGTAGTGGTGTTGCTAGCATTCTGGATCATGTTGTTTGCCCATAGTATTGCCATTTCCTCTCCCTACGACTCATTCTTTAATGGTCTGACAAGGAAGCGAAGGTTGCCAACATTACTCACGTACACATGCACGTACTTACCGAGGCAGTACTGTGTGTGTATGTGTGTGTGTGTGTGTGTGTGTGTGTACGTTCGTACAGTCGTGCACACCTCGCCTCAACGACGCTACGTACATACGCATGTGCCGTAAATGTACCGACGTCCGTTTTTACCTTGGCGTCGCACGTAGGTGTTGTCGGTCCCCGCTCGCTAAAGGTGCCACCTCGACTTGACTTGGTACGTGAAGTGCGGTAAAACAAGCCTCGGAGCAAGTACAATTAACGGTAATTTTAGCACTCACCACGGATTACACAGCGGAGAAAGATTTTCCTCGACTTGGCTTTCTCAAGATACCCCCTCAGTCAATCAGCTCCCTCCGTCAACATCAACCAGCACCAGCTGGTAAAAAGTTGCTGCTTCGGGAATACACAGTAAGCTGGAAGCAATAAAATGTGCAACCTTGCAGGTTTTTCTCACCCCAAGGAAATATTTCCCTGCCTTGCATGTTAAGTTCTGCAGTTCGACGCTGGCTTTCGTGTAAAAGAGCTGAGTCAAAAATCGAACCGCAATTCTTGCTTTAGTTAAGAGCACGCGTCAGAGGTTCTTTTGTGTCTTGCATCTGCCTGCCTTTGTTATAGATATAACAAAATACACTTTCATCGGGTGCCAGCGTGCGCAGCACACGTTACGCCAGCACACGTGGAGGTGCACCAGCTTCTTGTCTCGCCGATGTCTTCTTGTATTCCAGCCTCAGGGAGTCTGGCCAGTGGATGGGGGTTAAAAGCATCTCAAATTGTCGGGTGAGATGAGTTCGATCCTTTCTTTTTCGAGCTCTCGCCAAAGCCCGGCGAGTGCCACATTACCGGGTCTGACGCTCACGCGGCACGCAGTACTGCAGCAGGGGACGAGCTTGTCTCAACTCACCTAATAGCCTAACCTAAGTGAATCTAACCTGATCTCGTCGCTAATCCAACTTAAGTATTCGGTAGTTTTCTCGCCGGAGCAACTGCCTTAGATCAGTGGGTAACATCAGTTAGAACAGCGTCACCAGGCGTAGTCACGCCACCGCCGCGCTTCCAATACTTTGCCGTAAGCTTTTGCACCATAACCGAAGAATGAGAGCCTCTAACAAATAGAAAGTTGGTAAATTATGATCGATGACATGGTCAAAAACCCTTGCAGCATCGCTCAAAATTACCTGTTGTCTTCCTATGGATACCAGCGCTGGCAGCGAGTGATCGCTGGCTCGGTCTAGTAATTTTTTTTCAGAAGTCCTGCCAGGGTCGAAAAATCAGGCCCACGGACTCAGAGCATTTAAGTTTGATGTACAAGACTAATCCGATCTCTCACATCAGTCTGGATTCCTGAAGACTTAAGCCCTTTGTAAATCCAACCTATATGTCTAGCTACCACTGTCCAATTTTCGGCCCGGTTTGGGCCCTCTGGGTCGGCCGACGGGCCAAGTTCTGCCCGGATGGGACGGTGCCGACCCAAAAAAGGTGGTTCAAGCTTACTTCTACCTCAGACTTCCCACTGCTCTCGACGCCTCTTGCCAATCTTGACCTGAAAGATTATAGAGCTCCCTAACGTCGTCTGGAGTGATCCTGGACTGTCATGCCATTCCGTTTGCCTCCATCAGGGTTGGCAAGGGCTTGAGGCTGATTCTGTTGGCCTCCTTCACCAGAACAGACCACACATATAAATCATGGGGACTTCAACCTGGGGAGGGGGCTAAGAGCTCTTGTTCCAGAATGGCTTGGCTAAAATGTCCGCCAGCCGTTATACTCGACCGTTTCATGCAATATGCACGCGGGACAAAAAAAATCTAGTGTTCAACAATTTGCCCGTGCTGCAGCGGTGTTTTGTCTGACAGCTAAGAGAAATAAACACGAAGGCAACAGCTCTACCGACACACAGGAAACAAGGATGTCTTAAATCGCCTATTATCATACAGGAGTGATGAATGCTGGACAGTCATTCTACGTTTTGCGACCGCATCCGGTACTGTACGCATGTTCATACACCACGGGATGAATTCGACTTCCTGTCGACGCTTGCTACTGTAACTGCTTCCAGTATTGAGGATCAACTTCAGTAGCCAGTAAAAGCTGTGCACTTATACTGTAGTGAAAGCTCAGACGTTCTGTTCAAAAAGTCAAAAAAATATGCATGTTTTTTTTGTTAAAAGAAGAGAAAGAAGTCTGCCAAGGCCAAGATAGACGAGAACCCCAGCACCTCCATCAGGGCCTTGAGCAGGGACTTCATGACATCGGCCAGGACCATGGGCAGGATGGTCCAAGAGGACTTGGGCCTGAAGAGCCTTGTCAAGAGGAGGGTACAGTTTTGGACTACTGCACAGAGGACTAAGCGGCTCAAGAGGACCCAGCTCATTGTCAACAAGCTCAAAAAGGGGTGCAAAGGCAAGGTGCTCGTATTCAGCGACGAGAAGGACTTCTTCCATGTTGACAAGTATGTGAACTGGAGGAACAGCAGGTACAGTGCAGTTTTCCCAGCTGCCACGGACCCCTCCATCAAATTCACTGACCACAGCAAGCACCCAGCAAAGGCCATGATGCTTGGCTATGTTGGGAGTGATGGGAAGGCATTCCCTCCCATCTGGCTGCCTAAGAGCGTGAACAAGAAGTCTTACAAATCTGTGCTGGTCCACACAGTCCTCCCCACATTGGACAGGACCTAGGGGAAGAACAAGTACATCTGGGTCCAGGATGGGGGCCCAGCGCACACATCAAACCTCGGGCAGAGGTACCTAGAGCGGTGCCTGGGGTCGGGGGATTCTGGTCAAAGGCAGTTTGGCCCCCTAACTCACCAAACCTGAATCCCCTCAACTTCAGCTTGTGGTCTTATGTCCAGGAGAGGGCCTGTGCAGAGCCCCATCAGTCTGTCAACTCCCTGAAGGCCGCTGTCGACAAGGAGTGGACCAACATGCCGACCTCCATCGTCAAGGACTCCTGCCAGGCCTTTTGGCACCGTGAGAAAGCTGTTGTGGCCGCCAAGGGCGGAATAATTGAAAAATAGTCATCATCAGTACTGTCACTTGCTGCTGTTTTGACTGAATCTCTGTCATCTGCAAGAACAATCTGGTGTAAAGTTTGTAGAGCTAAAAATAAAAAGTTTCTTGTAAGAAACGGCTTTTTTGTCCTGAAATTTTGATCAAGAAAAGACTTCATTTTCCTCATTTTACTTTATTGTCCTCATTTTTTTCTACCATCATTCAAAACTTGGGAACTCTATGTGAAGTGTAAACAAAACTGTGAGGTGATCTGTCCTGCCCTGAGAGGACGCAATCTACGTCTGTGTGAGAAGGCGATCTGACCCATCCTGATAGGATGTGATCGGCAGCTGTGTAAAATGATGATCTGGCCCATCCAGAACAAGCCTACAAAGTTTCATGCAGAGCAGCACTGATTCATACAGGAAAAAAGCCATTCCTTACAAGAAAATGACATATTCAAAAAAATGACGTTTTTTATTGTCCTGCTTGTTTGTCTGCTTCCTTGTGGCCTGAAAATGACTTTTTAAGCATCCCTGCTTCGCAGTTGGGCTTTAAAAGTAAGTTTCAGGCCATTCGGAATCAGACAAATAAAGCAGGACAATAAATGGTCACTTTATTTATTTTTAAATAAATGATCTTTGACATGCAGATGTGATGTTGAACCTTTTTAGGAATGATTTATGCTTAAAAAAGTAGATTCAAAGTCATCCAGAAGGCCCACAGGCCAGAGATGTTGAGCAGCACCCAAATAGGCACTGTCTGTATATTTGAAGCCACCAGGGTGCTGTTGTTGATCAGATCGCTGAGATTTCTAACATGTGTGAACTAGAGATATACAAACAACGTATATGAACAAAAGTAATTTACCATCCATGTGTCAAACTTCACCCTGAACCCGGCCAACTCCATCAGCACTTTTTTTTAAAACAAAATGCACAAGACAGTACGTCTCACCCGGTACATTACTTCAGAAAAGAGTTGTTTGAAAGTCATTTTAAAATGCAACTGCTTCATTTCGGTGGTGTCAGCCTCTCATTTGATGTTCCCTGTTATTTTACAGGAAAGTCAGATGGATTCTCGTGCTTGTCCTGTAACTGCCCGCATTTTTTTGACGTGTTTTTTGGCCTAATGTGTGAAGAGAGTGTGGTTTTGACCTAAATTAGAATCATCTACATTGGTTGCGACAAAATTCCATCTCCATCGATGCCAATTCCGCTGCAAACGAGGCAAGCACAGTGACGTTACAAGTCAGTTTCCGCAGGAAGGTAAATAAAACGCATCCTGTCCTGCTCTGCCAACCAACTGTAGTCTGTGGTCGCGGATGTGACCGCAGGACGAAATAGTCTGAAGATTAATAAACTGATTCAGTGAGATCGTGTATGTGTGTGTGCGGGCAGGCATGTGTGCTCTTGAGGTTGCTGGCTGTGTGCTCATAGTGGTAGTTGCACACACGTGTGCGTACGTACGGACCATGTCAACAGAGCGGACGAATTCACCTTTGCATTTGTGTGGGTCCGTGAGTGCGCGCGCTTGCGCGCGTGCGCCTGGTCAGTAGTGTATGTATGTACTACACAGCCCCATGCGCAGTTTGGCCCAGAAACGGCCGCTTAGCGCAAGCTGATTCCCTGGTGCTGGTGTCTCTCATTTCTTGTGCAATCCTGGCAATTGGTGGTGCTCTGGCCGTTTCATCAACAAAAACGTCACATGTGTTGCCTCCACATCCATCGGCTTTCCCTTAAGGTCACTCCTCTCAATGGAGAAAAAAGAAAGAGAACACTCCAGATAGTAGAAGTCAAAAGACCTTGAGCAACTGATTCATAGCGACTGTCTCGCCGCAGTACTTCGCCGTTGCTATGTGCGGTTCCAGAAAGACGCATTGCACCTCGAAGTACCGCGAAGACGCATGGGTGCAGGTGCTCACCTATGGTGCGCCAGAATATGCATGGATGGATTAGTACGCACCGTGCAGATGTCTAAGTACTTGAACAAGTCAGGTGTACTTTCCTGGGGCCCGCTTTCCTCGGCGCAGTTGTGGTTGAGTCATTTCCAACGAGTCCTCCTTTCTTCCAAGTTCTTTGGGCGCACCAGCTTACGTCAGTGTGACGTCATGGAATAAGGAGAGAGGGGGAGAGTTGCTCCAACTACTCCAGCATGAATCCAGTCCCTTACCGTACGTACGGCGGCTACTTTTCTTATGTACTGGAACATACCGTGTGAACGCCAGCTCTATCTATCTGCAAAGGCTCCAAATGTGACTATTACGAGCTCTGTCCCCTTCTCTCCATCTGATGCTGACGTCATCATTAAGACGGCGTGCAAAGGGAGAGATTAAGAGTGAGCCATTGTGACAGTGAACCGAATTGAACAGCCGCGCATATCTCAGGACACTTTTTTTCCTCGTCATCCTGATACCTCTCGGCCTCTTGAGCAAATATGCAGGGAGTCCTCTTTCCACCTCCTCATAGAGAACCCGTCCTTCGTTGGGAGGCACTAATTATATTCTTCTGCAACCCTTTTCGCCTTCTCCTCCACCTCCTTTCAACGTGTAATTCAAGGAAATGAGAACGCTTAAAGCACAACGTTAGTGTTGACAGTACTGCTTCTCGAGGTTTTTTTAAGTACAAGTGACCTATCCATCTTATGAGGACACCCCTCTAGAACCTCGTATGAGGGGAAAATGTTTCTTACCTATCTCAAAACAAAAATTCCTCAGGCATTCAGTTACGGAGTTTGGTCGATCATTTAGGTTTTGAAGTACAGTTTAAGGTCCGGAAAGTGGGTTGTCAAATGGAACCAGACTTGTAGCCGTTTTCTCTCGATACGAAATTCTATCGGTCCGTTCTCACTTTTCTTCGGACAAAACAGTCGACTCTCGATTATGTCAAGTCGGCCGTCAGCGGGTAAAATGTGACTCAAAAGCTCAAGCTGCGACTTAACCGAGAGCGAGAGGCAATTTTGTGGGATTCTGAGGACGGAAGTTGAAATGTTTTGCTTCAAACTTACCTCATCCCGAATAAAGCGGATGAGATCCGTCAAAGCAGATTGACACACAAGCCTTACTAAAGACGAGGGTGGGAAAAGTTGTGACTTGATCATGGGTTCCGTTTCGCGAAAACATGACATAACCGAGCTTTCTTTTTAGCAAAAACAAAGATGCGGCATCCTCAAAATGCTGACTGAATCGAGAGTCGATTGTACTCTACCGTTCAACGTGAGGACCATACTCAAAAAGCTTTTCTTCTTCCGTATTGGTGCTACTTGTGCAAGCAATGGGTCGGCGATCACCATTACTGGGCGTGCCTTATTCCCATTCTCCCAAGCTTAATACGACATCACGCAGCTTGTTCCTAGACTGGCAGGAGGAGGACAAAGGACTGAACACTCGTCATGGTTTTACCCAAGGGTATAGAAAAGTGTGTGAGGCGGGCGGCTGGCAGAGCTCGTTCGTAAGCACGTGGCCGGCTGCCACTCTGCCCAAGCCGGGCGTAACTCGCATGAAGACTTTCGAAGTAGGCGGACGCAATGCACGAGCGCGCCCCTCGGACACATCTACATGTAAATGCATTTTTGACGCTCATACTGTGGCCTTGGCAATGCCTTCTGAAGAAAAACTGTGGTTTCGAGTCATGCCATATGCGAAAGCAGATGACGTCACCACCGATCACACACTGTTAGCAAGTGTATCATTGTTTAGGTGAAAAGGTAAGGCCTTTTGTGGGGTCGTAATTGAAAGACAACAAGTCACATTTAGTGGTGAAGCCAATGAAGCTAAATGAGAGCATTAGCACTTACTGCATCTTTGCTTGTTGCCACGGCCAGAGGCCAACTACCGGTACATGAATGAGCATCCCCCCACTGGCACTGCCCTTGCTTGTGGCGCTTATGTGTTTACATACGGCACATGCACATAGTCCCGCGCACTTCATGTATACCTAGTGAGCGTGGTACATCTGTACTCCTGCTCAGTGTGCGCTTTCTCCAATGCTGGAGAGTGTGAGTGGGTGCGTGTTTGTGCGTGTGCGCGCGCATGTGTGTAGCATAGATGAATGGGATGCGTGGCAAGCATAGGACGGAAAAAAGGGAGAATCTAATAATGCGTATTGGATTACGGACAGGATAGGACGAGAGAGAGAAAGAGAGGAAAGAGCGGCAACTCTGCCAGATTCCTGTATCACCTAGTTGTAGCACAAAAAGATGCATCTGCATTGTCCATGTTTATGTGCGTAGGCAGCAGAAAAAGAAGCGAGGACTCTGACCTGTCATGCTGGACACGGGGCAACTGTACCGCATCCCGTCCAGTCACTGCACAGCTGTGTCTTAAAACTCACATCACATGCTTGCAGAGGTCGGGGTGGGGTGGGGTTGGGGGTTGGGGGTTGGGGGGAGGGGCGGTAGAACTGCTTTGTCTAACTTTCCCCTTCACTCAGACGCACACCACACGTCATGAAAAGCATTACTAGGCATCTAGGGGGATCTATCCATTGAGAGTTACCCCATATTTGGCAACGCCTCTCCCAGACGTGCATTCCTTACTTTGCATATATTCGCTGGATGTAGATGCAACCAGGGACTAAGAAGCTTTACATTTAGCAATAACAATTCCCTCCTTTCAGCTACATCTACATTTCTTCCCATACCATATAGACCCTTCGTGAGAATGGTTTCTCATGTCGTGCTACCTTATCCTTCTCTGCAATGATTAAAGAAAGATTGAAGTGGGAGAGCCCGAGTGAAGTAACAAAATAGCCAGTTTTCTTGAAGAGGAGGAAGAAGAAGACTCGACTAGAAATAGCCTCCTTGCATGCTGAAGCTTCTTCCTTTGTCGAAATTGCCACTTTATCCGTTATCCCATCCTATAAATGCAACTCGAGCTTGGAGACAAATAATCCCCTTTGACATTTACAATCAGGGCCAGGCAGGCGGCCACCACTCAGCCTGGAATAACAGACGATGCAGGATGCCAATCGATAAAGGAAATTCGAGATTCGACACAGTCGTTGTACGTACAAATGACCCTTCTTCTCCTCTTCAAACAAGGCTGCAGGTAGGGGACGTACTGGGGCAGGACGACGAGTCAAAGGCGGGGCATTCCCCCACTGGATTGCTCCGTGAAATCTGGCGAGAGATGGTGGGAGGAAAAGTCCTAGCCTAACGCTGCAGGCGATTATCGGTCGTCTCAGGCCGCACAGAGAAGTTCTTGGAGAGAAACCCAAGAGACATTTTTAGACCAGCCGTGGTAGCCTTACTACAAAAAAATGGCTCTGTGAAAGAGAGAGCGAGCTTGAAGAGGCCACCACCAAACACTAAGGAAAAGCCTTTTTCTATATGCCTGGAGCGAATCTAAGGGAAAATGACGCTGGGGATTTCCCCAATGACGCCAGGGCGACGTCGTCATTCGCTAAGACCTTTTATTGCTTCTCGAAGGGGGCGACCATTCTATGTACTCACGCAGCGCACCCCTACAATATTTTGCTCTGGTGGCAAATGCCAGTTCCCTCCTTCTCCCTTCACTATCCTTTTCTTGCATCTCTCACTCTATGTGGACGGGAGCCAGAAAGAGAGTGAAAGAGCACCAACACTGTGTTGTAGTAGAAGACCTGCTGCTGCTTTGGCTGCGCGCCCGCTTAAGTCTTTGACGGTGGCCTTCAAGGCTGAAGAAGGAAGGCCCGAGTAAGACCAGCCAGCAGGGCTTTCTCTCCCTCTCCCTTTCCAGTTTCCATCTTCGTGGTGGTATTTCCGTCCGACGACCAGAACAAACTGCTTCAGACGTGTAGGACGTCGTTCTTCTGTTAAATTTCACTGCACTCTGCAAGTGCACGTCATGCATGATACAATGCTTCGGCGCTCTGTCCTCCTGTCTCACGCACTTATTCACTGCCGAGGTGTACCTGCTGAGGGAGAGAGAGAGCGGCAGAGAGGGTAGGTGGCTTTTCGAACGCAGGGATTCAATGTACGTTTAACTCTCTGGTCTCTGTGGAAAGATTCTAAAGTTTCAATGGAAGCCAACAGTGAAGAGGATCGACTCTCGTGTGGAGAGTAGGTAGCCAACGGAGCTGAGTCGAAAAATACATAAGTAAGTGGAGTCACCTTCTTCATTACAGACCAGAAGTCATGCCGGAGGTGCCGGTAAAAGCCTCCACTTTGGAAAGGTTACTCTTGGCTTTCGTCTCGTGCACAGCGAGCATCTACAAGGGGGGATGTCGATAATAGAGAAACTGGGCCAACAAAAAGCATGCTAATGCTGTCCTGCATGGCGCATTAGCTGCGTCCTGCAACATTTCCCACTGAAAAGTCCGAGCTTGTGATGAGTGGGACGTCGAAAGTCGGTTTCGTACTTTGCTAAGAGACAAGAAATGGTTGCTGCAGCACTCCGGAGTCGCGCCGAATACACGGGACAGAAGGGACAGGAACCTCTGTGTCCTCGCTCCGTCCTGTCCCCCCTCTTCATCATGATACAGTACGGGTCCTCTTAATCTGAGGGAGTTGCACGCAGTGCTCGTACGTATGCAACGTGTGCATAATATTTTATTGGTACGTTTTCTGTCTCGGTGAAGAAGCCACAAAGTATTGTGCGCGCACTCCCTCCATCCAGAGAGGGAGGCGACGTGCACCAGCAGCCGGGCATGGTTTGTGCCCATGTGCAACGTGCTGTAGGAGTACAGCGAGGAGTAGGGGTAGAAAGCGACTCTCCCCTTCTTTCTCCTCCTGTTCTCTTGGCAGAGAATGACTTTCGCTCCTCCGCCTGCCTCTGCTCTGGATAGAGAGAGAAGGGGCCAGAGCAAGCATTGCATCAGGCAGCAGTTGGCAAAGGGATCCCTTCGGTGGCGGCGCCTCTTTTCTTGCTCGCTTGTTGTTCTTCTTTCTTCAGTGTGCCAGTCGAGCTTCGGAAAAAGTTGTGAGAAGGAAGGAGTGAACAAAAAACACAATCCAAGGTCTTCCCGTCAATTATGTATTGACTCGCTCTCTTAAGGGGTGGCGGATTCGCTCCAAGGAGTTGTTAAGTTTGATGTGCATGGTTTCATAGTTTATGCACACTGTACGCCGCCAGTACACTTAGTAACTGCAACTGTTACCACTACTGCTCGCCATTCATGTGCTACCAGACACGTGCCATTGGTCGTCACCCCCGAACAGCACAGTTGAGTGAGAGTTTATCGCGGGCATTACGTTAACTGCTACTGTAGTACCTTCATCAGCGGGCCACTGCTCCGACGCGCGCTGCCTCTGCCGACAATTAGACCGGAGCGCCCGCCTTGACACACTTGCACATGTTGGCGACGTTGGAAAACAGGTGTCCGCCGAAGACTTTACGCAGCTTTAAAACCCGAGTTGATACACTTCAATAGATAACACACACAAACACAAACACCTCCGGCCCATTCCTTCCCCTGAGGGTGAGGCTGATTTCTTTTGCGCACGAGCGACTGCGAAATCGCTGGCAGAAGCGGCATCAAGTATTCAAGGGGCGGCGTTAGTCACATCACAGAGAAGAACTTGCCTCATTTGGGACAGAGGAGGAAGCAAAGCGACTTTTTTTTTCCTTGCGTGGATGGCGATAAGACGACGCACACGAGACGACCACGGTTATGTAGGCTCAACAACAGCGTGAACGCCCACCGCTGTGTCCTGCCGTCGAAACTTCTTCCCATGGTGCTGCTCCAAATGCTCCATACCTTGCACACTCCTATTAGAACGCTGTAAACTAAGAAGAGACCAGCGGGGGCCAAAAAAAGTCACACAGGCGAGAGAAAAAGAAAGTGCTGCTACTTCTAGAATAACAAGAGTGTGGGCGTGAGTGGAGAAGCAAAGTGGAGCGAGAGGAAAAAATAAATCCGCCTTGTCAAGGTCACCGTTGACTCCAAACCAACGTCCAAACAGACTCTCCTGCTGCCTGGGAATTTCCCTGTGACTCACTTGAAAGGGAAAGCATTATTCGTTCTCAAGTCACTACCACTGGGGCAGTGATCAGAGGAACTGTGTCACTTAAAGGCCTTCCATAACACGTCGCTGCACTGTTTTCTTCCGCTGGAGAAGAAACCCTCCGCCCAGGACCCCTCCAGCCAAGCCATGACAAAGAGTAAAAGTATGAAGGACGAAGGCGCTGATGATTTGATTCAGGTAAGACGAACAATCAAAAATGAGCCTTTTTTTATCTCTTCTTCCAATTGGGGAGGGAAGGTGACGGTGACAAATGCTTCGTCGTAATCGCAGTTAGTTGTTGGCAGCACCTAGTTCCCCAAAGACAAATGGAAAGAGAGCAAACGCCCCTATGCTGGGTGACGAAGAGTGATCTATGCAGTTTTGGGTGTGTAGAGTGGTGTGTGCATGGTGCACGTAAAGTTTGTACGTGGAATTGCATGTAGTCAACAGTGGGTCCGACGACGGCCGGCCGGCCGGCCGGGCCTCTGCGTAAATAAAGATACAGTGCTAGATAAGGACCAGAGATGTAATAACAAAAAAAAATAGCTCAGTTGCTTACGATTTTGCTTTCTCTTCATAACAGCAACTGTGATTAAGTCCCGAGATTACGGCCCAAACACCCGGATCAGCTCGAATTGTCCGAGTTCATCCACTGTCCTTTCTTTTTTTTTTTCTTTCTGAGATCCAGTACAGGATGACGTCCGTAGAGGTGCAGCTGACGTCGCTACCCTCGAGGACGGGACAGAGTGCGTAAACTGCGCCACGTGCACAGGTACAGCGCATCACACATGCAAGGAATGCATGACAGCACAAAAAATGGACGTCCTTGACATCGTCTAAAGTCGAGCTAGTATCGATCTTCCGTATAGCAACCAACGCACACATCAGAAAGATACGAAGAGTGCGTGGCCGCCTTAGAGACCGTCCGTATGCACTGCCTGGGATTGACTTTCTTCTCCTTCTTCGTCTTGTTCTTCTTCTTCTCCGTTTGTGATACACTTTTTAATGCCTTAGTACTAACTCCCTTTGCGCGCTCGCTTAACCTTTTTTCTCCGACTGATATTGAGAGAGGTTTTTCCCTGAAAGCAAGCACCGTTTGCTCACTATCGCAGCAGCCAAAGCAGCGGAAAAACCGTTGTAGAGTATGTATTACCCTTCTTTCCTTTATTCTCCTGTTCCATTCTGAATTCAAGTTTTTCAATTAGGAAGAGACTGAATCGAGCTTTGCTCGGAACAACCGTATTGGAAAGGCGGCGGCTGTGGCTACGGCGGCTGCGGCGGCTGCGGCGGCTGCGGCGGCTGCGGCGGCTGCGGCGGCTGCGGCGGTGGGCAGCAATGGTTCTGTGTAACTCCAGAACAGTGATAGCAGTAGCGGAGACCACTGAAGAAAAAAATAATAAGAGGACATGAGAAAAGAGGGAGAATGAAAAAGTCCTTTTGAATGGCCTTTCCTATGTCACCCGCAGTACATCGGTCCTATTCAAGGAGTACTTGAGGCACGAAGAACGGGCGCGTACGTACCCATGAACGTTGATGCCATGGCCTCCGAGGTATCATCAGCTGTGGCTCCACTGCACTGGAAGTTGAACCAGTATCTTTTGGTGTCTCTGCTTCCGGCCACAGTCTTTGACGATTCGCCAATACAGCTGCGTACCACAGCTGGAACTCATGTGGACATACACGTACGAACGGGCAGCAAGGCGTCCGTGGCTCACTGGAGTCATCATTCTCTGATGGATTAGATACGATAATTGTCATGCATCAGAGTGCACGCCTTTTTTTGTGGGCCGTCGATCTGCTCAATTGCAGAGGTTTCCGTGTTTGTTTAGCTGCTGTACGTACAGACTGTACGTACATGCAGCGCTGTAATGCGTGGCTAACCGCGTTCCTAACCCCCTCCCCCCCCTGCAAGGGCACCAAGAACAAGTGAGATATAGCTGAATCATTCATTAGCATACAAATATGCACTCAAGTGTGGTGGCAGATAGAATGCAGCAGTAATTCCTGGATTCTGTCGCGAGCTCACAGCTGTCGGCATATTAATTACGACCGTAAATGCGTGTGTATCCATTTCTTGCTTAAATTCGCAGATTGTTTACCATTCTGTATGCACGGGACTCCATGTTCGTCATAAAGACCCGCAGACAGCACATAGGGACACATGGACTTGTGTCGATACAAGGCGAAAATTTTTTAGTAAGAACCCGTCTATCTATGTGCAAAAGTTGCTTGTGCTATGTTTTGCGCGTTCTTAATTCCAGCACCAACCGAGTACTCGGCTGCTTGTCTAGACAAGGACATTTTTTTGTCCTCTGGTCTGGTCTGCAGCTTTGAGGAGAAGAAAGGCGTAGGTACTGTACAGCGGCAAGAAAAGAAAAAAAAACCCTCTCCCGTGTACTTGGCGTATGGACTGCGAGTACACACCACAGCATGCTTTTGTAGACCACAACTTCCTCTCCAAGTCGTGCCTTGGCAACACCTTGAACTCCTCCGCTCACGCCAACCTGAAACAAGGACTTTCTCAATGAGACTTATGCATCTAATGGTTTATTATTATTATTATCAACACGTTGTCAGGCGTGCTGTCGCCGTCGGGGCGGAGGGCAGACAACATGGCGATCGCGTGAGTCAAGCAATGCTGCTTCATTTTTTTCTTGCTTCTCATCTCCATGATTTCCCGCTCTCTCGGCAAAAGCAACATTGCCAGTGGCATTTACCGCTCCAAGTTTAGCACGGCCCCTGAGTGTGTCAGCGTAATGTATGCATGTGCAGCATGTTACTTACCTGCAGCACGACATCTTAATAAAACACATACACAGCGTGCATTCACGCGAACTTAATTAAATATTCAGGACGCGTGGTGACAGACAAAAAGCCCTCTTCTCCCTGCTCCCTCTCCACCTTTGCACGCATCGATCGACAGGCAGCTTTTCCTTTAGCGCGTGCATGTAGGAACGACGAGCAAAAATAACTTGAGCGAACGATGCCCTCTAAGGCCTCGGTGGGCCCCCCCTTCTTCACGATAAGCCGTAGAGGGGAAAAAAGGGATCCAGATAAAATGGCCGGAACGTCGTCGGACGTGGGAGCTCCTCCGAGCAGTATGTTTTAGCGGTAGACAGCTTAAGAATACATGTACATTGTACGTATATCTCCATGTGAGGAGAAAGCGCTTGCCTCTTGCTCCTCACATCATCACAATGTGCCCCCTTTCCTTATTTCTCTTTTCCATCCTCCTTACACTTGATTGCACGCACGTTGTAAGGGTAAGCATTTAAGTAAGGGGCTGTACTAATGCGGTACGTGCGTACTGCATTGTGCCGTACATACTCCGTGTATGAGCACGACACTCCGTACGCACAAGTACCGCCAACCCCATGAGCACAGTGACGTAGCACAGATTACGCCCGACCGATGGATGCAGACGGAAAGGAGCTCCCTGCGGTCCCAGAGGGGCTGGTAGACATGGGACGCGCAGTGTTCCTCCCGCGTGGATGCATCCAGCGCATTCTTCTTTCTCAGCTGGCTACGCCACGATTATTCGACAGTACCAAGCCCTACTTTTTGATGGCTTATGGGCAGTAAGTTTATGTATGGCCCACTCAAGCTTTCTAAGTACGAGCGATACTGGGATCTCCGCCTTCCCCCCTTCCCCTTTCTTCCATGGCAATCCTGCTTGATGGAGCAGGCAATCAGGACACAAAGGCTATCGTTTGAAAAAGAGAGGAGATGCACATCGACAGAACCTCTGGGATAGGACTATGCTATCTATACTCACGAAAGTATACGAGGTCCATTGTACTCCGCCCAACGTGGTGACTGTACCAGGTCGCAATATGTGCGGACGTAGGTGTGTGGGTGCCCAGATACTGATGGACACCACGATAGACTTGTGCGTACGTTATGTGCGAGCGACAAGTGCTGAACAAATGGGATGTCTTTAAGAAGTGTGCGTGATGCCAGAAGTGCGCCAGCAGCTTTACAAATCAGCCGTCCTCATATCCCGGCATGAGGGCGAGTTAGTCACAGTACGAGCATTCTGTGTCCGCCGGGTAAGAAATTGCAGTGCGAGTCAAAAAGCGACATTGAAAATTCTAAAGACCCCCTCATCCACGCTTTTCATTCGAGCATCGACATTCTCTGCGCGTTAGTTCTGATGGGGCAGTATTAAGGATGCTCTCGAGCGCAGAGTCCATCTCCTTATTGCACTTTCCGCCGCTAGGCACTGCTTTAAGGAAGCTCCCATGAGCAGCTGCATTTTCTTTGACACACACAGTAGACACATAGCTGCTGGTCCCTGTAGCAGCATGAGAAAGCAATTAAGATGTAGCATGGTCGAGCGCACGTCGTGGGTTTGGTGCACTAAGCTTGACCCAAATGGATTGGGTGGATCCAAAAGTTCGCCACAGAAACAAGAAGTGAAAGCATTGCTCCACGCTTCTATTAGTTCATTGCCCAAGTAATGAGTTTGAGAGTGTTTCGTGCGTGCAAGCTGGCGCAGAAATGCGGGAAAAAACAGTCGTCAGAGAGCAAAGAACCATTTCGTGACTGCTGCTACGTGGGGCTGTTTTTCCACTACTCGCCTGCAGTCCTGGCGTGTGTGCCAGAGTACATGTGCATGCCTCTCTTCATCTTCAGAGAAGAGAGAGAATACCTGACATGTAGAGGAAGAAACTAGTGATCACCACTGAGCATTAGCTGAGGCAACACTTTCTTCTGTGCCTTCGTCAAACCAACTTAATTGAGAGGCTCGATTAACACTAGGATGAGGAATTGGGGTAGGAGGAAAGAATGGAAGAGCTGACTGATTGGATCTCTCATTCTGTACACTTTCTTGGTGGCGTCGAAGTTGGGAAGGCACTACCTGGCAATAAAGCGGAGCGGCTGCTGTCACGGCTGCTCGGCCCCGGGGTCGCAGAATCCATGTGGTGCAGGATGGCGCCAAGGTTGCGGTAGCACTAGGACACCTTTTGGAGCGCGTCAAAAATTACATTGTCTTTCGCCCGAAGACACAGCAGCAGGCTTCTGCCTGCCTGGATGCTTTTAGGCAAATTGAAAGACCTAACGCTCACTCTGGGAGATAGTCAAACGGACTCGACAGAGCTGATCTCTGTGACTGTGCAGCCTGAGTGAGTGTGGAAGACTTCTCAAAGACGCGTGCGTGCAAAGGCCACCAACCCGTCGCTCGTGAACATGTCTTTGCTGGGAGACCTGTGCACGGCCACCCGGCACAAAAGCCACGTGCCATGTCTTGCGTCATTCATTAGCGACCTGAGCAGCTTCAGCAAGAACAATTACGGCGTGCAGTTGGCATTTCTTCTCGCTAAATTCCAAGAGAGAGAAGAGAAAAAAGGCACGAACGATATTGGTCACTTTTCATTTTGCCCTCGTTTCTCTAAGTCCGGGGAATGCAATATCTGAAGAAGAAGCCGTTCTATTGCAGAGACGAAGACCTCGTCGAAATTATTTCTTATTCTCTCTCTCATCGTCATTTGCCAAGGAGAATTGCGTGCGAAGCCCTTCGAGAGAAAGTTATGCCGGTGGAGACGGATTTTTTTTTCTCTATGCGCAAAGTTTGGCGGTTTTAGGACTGCCCCGCTGCAGTGGATGTGCTGGACGTACGCGCGTCGCACGTTCATAATGCATAGCAGCACCAGTGTGAGGGTGGACGTTCGCGCGTGGTCACTGGTGAGGTCCGCGAACAGAGCAATCTTCTTTTTTTCCCCCCAAGATGGCCTAGAAAGAGCACATTTCCAGTGTGGGAATATATCCACGTCTTAAAGGTTAAGAATGGACGATTGGCATTAGGAACAAATGTCACTCAGGGCTGTCAGTTAAAGCGGAGCAGATTTTTTCTCTCTGGAGAGCTGCATGGCCGAACGCTGTGTCCTCTTCTCAGCATGTGCAATTGTCAGCCCGACAGAGGAAGACCCGCTGCTTTAGGGCTTGACTCTCTTTTGTTTTCGGAAATTAAATTTAGAATTCGGTGGAAATGTCTTTGCGCACAAAGTCCTCAGTCTGAAAGAAGGAGGGGGGGATGAGATGGCAATGCGTCCTCCAGTGCGGAAACGGGCTGGGCATAAATCTCTGGACGGGGTGGGATGGGGTGACAGTACAGCAGATAAAACTTTCGATGGAGAACAGTATGTCTCCTATGGTTGAGTCATTGCGTGTGCACGTGTCTGTGGCACTGGATGCATACGCATGAAAGTGCTCCCAATAGAGACACTTTCTCTTGGCCATGATCACTACTCCTCGTCAGCCGAGCATGCCGCAGGGCAGGCGTGCTGCACGGCGTTGCACTGTGTAATAGTGTGGGTAAGCACTATTTGGCTTAATTGAGAAATGGGGTGGGTAATGTGGCATTGCAATTCGCTGTAATCTGCCCGAAAGAGTTCATTTGCAGATCCAGTTCTTACCGGCAGGAGCAAGAAACTCTGATATTAAGTGCGGGCCCCACAAACATTCTGGAGAGAAGCCATACAGTTTGGGGAGTCTATTTCGTATTTCAGTCAAAATGTTCGCAATACCCAAGGGACTTTACTTCTGCCTGTCGCTCTCGTTGCTCCGAGGCATTTTGGCTAGCTAGTACTGACTGGGACGTTCCTAGAAGACGGCCATGGCAGTTGCCAACTCTTCTTTTTTGTATCTCGCCTGAGATGTGGGTCTTCTCGCCATATTTGCATAAGATTTGCCAAGACCTTTCTGGGAAATGGTCGCTCCCGTAGAAAAATACGGTCTGGTTGTGGTGGCGTAAAAACCCGCAGCACTGCATGCGCGGCTTGGCACTGTCGGGTGGCGTCATTTGCAATGGTTAGCAAATGGCGACGGCACTAAATTCTTGTCTCTTCTGACTAAAGAGAACACTTAGCGAGATTGTCAGAGACAGAGACAAATATCGATACAGAGGTACAGCACTGCACCTCCAAATCCACTTTTAAAGTCCAATATTACGTTCTTCGCTGCATTAACGATGTCACGTAGTGAGAGACCCTGCGATGCGCTAACGTACACGTGCGGACGGGACAGCACGGTGCCGGCCGGGTAGCGTGCGGCCACGTAATACGAAATGTGCGTGCGCATAGTACGTTACATCTGCGGCTACTTACGACGTACGTGGAGATAGAGAAGTACAATGCGTACGCAACACAGGCGGGCCGCGTCTAGGATATGCAAACCAAGTCTGCCGTTATTGCACATTTCTCTCGCTGGTTTGTGTGTTGCACGGTTCTAAGGGGATCTCCTCTTCCGCCCTGAACCACGGCTGTGTTAGCAATGCGCACTGTGCTGACGTGACTGACTGCACCTCTATGGAGAAAGAGAGCGTCCCTGCCCACATCGAGTGCAAAACATGGACGAAATAGGAGAGAGAAAGAAAAAAGAGTTAGTGTCTGGGCAAAAAGGTCGTCGCTCGGGCCCGGAGAGCGGCCGGCGGCAGCCAACAACCGTAAGACCTCTTTTCGTGCAAAGTTGGCGTTTTCTGGTACTTCTTGTTGCTCAATGAATGTGCGCCAAGAATGGAAGGGTACCAAGTCAACAGGCCAGACAAGAGAGCGAGAGAAGCAGATTAATGGGCCTACACGGCGCTTCGTCCTCTCATTTTCAGCCCAAGCGGTATGTTTAAGGCCGGCTAGCTTGTGTGTGTGTGTGTGCGTGTGTGTGTGTTCAGTACTGCTGTATGAGAAAGCTAGAGAAGACATCATTTCCGACGGAAGCGGCAAAGGAGATGAAAAAGAGGAACCCCCTGGCCTCCCACTGTACGTAGAGCCATTGTTGTTGGCCCAACAAAGCCAGCGAGGTTTTTTTTTGCTACTGCAGTGGTCGAGGAATGCGTATTATGGGCGAGAAGAAGGGAGAGAAGGCGACATTTAGAAATTGCTCTAGCAAATTGGAGTCCTCCATATCGCCGGTCCCCTTAGAGAACTGGCGTTCCCCGAACTTTAGCTCAATTTTCCCCCCCCCCTGTTGTTGTTTGTGAAGGAGCCGTTCTCGTAGCCGTGCAAATGGTTCCTCCAATATGTATTCACGCAAACTGTCGTGCGCCGAAAAATAAGACCGCTCCTCACACACTGCACACCACACACGTACATGCGCACTCACTCAAGTCCTCTTATTCTTGGTTTGTGGGCCTCGGTCGTTTGATGAAAGAGAAAGGCGCAGCCGTCACCCAGAGCAAATACCACGTATTACGTACTGCCATGATACGATCCCGATCTACGACACAAAAGGAGGTTTTCTCAGAACTGTGATAAAAACTCTTGCCCTTTCTTTCTCCACTCGTCCACAAACAGACCGCGGTCACGAAATTCACTTCTCTTGAGGCCTTCATTGTCACAACACTCGGAGTAACTGCGCTCTGGTATGCCATCTTTTCATATAACGACGCCACGATTAATGCCGCCAGTCACCAGTTCTCAGCCGCTGACGCAATATGATATACTGTATCGCCAGTGCATCGCCGTGGCTGCGTCGGGTCCTGCGGAACTGCTTGCCAGGCGTGCACAGAAAAAAAATGGTCTTTTTTTTCCACGCCATGTGCCACTAAATCACCTCCCATTCCTTCCACCGCTAATCAATGACGTTCGTTCCGCCTGACATCATGTTGGAGCTGTCTTTCCTCTTGCTCTCGGAGTCTCTCCTGCAGACAGCCAGTGCCATTTCCACAAAACAAAAGGACCAGGAATAGCCAGTACGAGAAACATTATCCCCTAACCCCAGCTGCTTTGGGGACTTTGCGACTGTCAAAGATCTCGTGGTACTTGGCCTTTAACCTCGCTGGAAAACAATTAGGGGCGAGGCAGCTTTAGAAAAAGGATTGGAGACGCAGCAATTCAATTTCGCAGAGAGAAGAACAGTTGGAACTTGCGGCCTTTTTCATTAGTACGACCAAATGATATTAGAAAGAGAAAGGAAGTAGGCCCAACGTGCTTGCTTTTCTCTCCCTCCAAGAGGGGGTGATAAATGTTAACGTACAGTACTTCTTTTGGCAAGAAACTTTTTTCGGGCCACTGTCCTCTTGCCCGTGCATAGGCACGCATGCACGTCAAGAGATCTGTTCCCCCTTAATTGATAACCTTGGGCTCGTCTCTCTTCATTGTACACGTAGGACGCATGCAGCAGGCCGACGTACTCCACAGTACTGTGCAAGTCCACCTCGGCAGTGCCGAGCGCTGGCTGCACTGCGCACACGTTCACCCCATTGCCGGTTCGCTCCGCTCCGTATTTTGGGCACGGCACGTGGGTTCCGACGGGTGCTACACCATAATCGCCAATGTTTGGCTGTTGAAATGACCATCACGAGGAAGCAGCGGAGAAACTGAAAAGTCATTAGCCTTGATAAATGAGGGTAAAAGTGGCCGGGGAGCGATGAGGAGTGAGCTTGAAAGCGTGGTAACTGCAGGCACTGAGGACGGTAAAGAAGGAGGCCAACATGATTCACTCCAATAACTCTTGGGTACGTTCCTTCCTTCAACCGGAGTGCACATGTTTTCTGCCAATAAAAGCTGGAGGTTGGTGCAGTAGAATCAGAGCTAATTGCTCAGCTTTCTCGTTTTGCCCGTGTATGCAAGCCTCGTCCTGCGCCACCGTGCACCCGACTGTCTCTGCATACATGTATGCACGACACGTTGCAGCACATCCTGTCACATGGCGCTCAAGCGGATGAGTTCTGCACTGCCTTGTTCATGGGATCTAACGTAATGTATGAACACCCAAGACCAATGCCTTAAGAGAGTAAGTGCAATAAATTTAGAGGACAGACTTTCAAGAACATTTAAAACTTTGGCTTGCACCACGCAATAAGGAGAATTTCGAATAACGAAAATTTCCACATTCTGGGGTAACGAGACTCTCAGTGTCTTGCGCGCGCGCGCGTAAACGTGCGCGCGTGCGTGCGTGTGCAAGCACTAAAGCATGTACTTTAATTTTCTCCAAATGGCTCTTGTGTGTGTGGGGGGGGATGTGTGTTTCCTTCCCCCTCTCTCTCACTGCAGCTTCGATTTCCCTAATGGACCTTCAGGAGTACATAATGGGACGTAGGCTTCCTTAATCGCATTTAGTAGTGCTAGGGCTTCGCCAGCTGAAAATGATCTGAAATCCGGTATGTCCTGAGCATAACTATCCACATGTGTTCATATAACGAGATTTTTGGGGTGACGTCTGCTTTTCAGCTCGTATACGACACTCAGGGGCTATCTTGATCCCGTAGCAGCATGTTGAGAGCGAGCTATAAAACAAGCACTAAATGGGGCTGGGGAAAATCGTGCCCACGGTGGGTCGAGACCCGGTTTTCGAGTGTCTGTACATAGGGAAGGAGATAAAAATTGAAAAATCGCCAAGCCAACAGTGCCGGAGCAACTGCCGCAGCCGCTGGGTGAGACGGAAGCGATAAGATGCGGACCGAGGCCTCCCTCTTCTTGTAATCCCTCAACGATGTGTGCTGTAAACTGATACTGCTTCACAATGTAATGTATTAGTGGTAGCTTCTCCACTTTGGAAGGTTCGCTATCTTCTTCAGTCTCAGTCCGACAATATTGACCTATCTTGATACGAATAAGTGAGCATCAGTTTTTTTCAGTTCTCCTTCGATGATTTCCTGGGGGGAACCGTCTTTTTCATCCCCAGAGAACACTTTATTTCTTTCTTTTTCGAAGATCATCCGATGTACGCGTATGTTTAGCTTTTGAACGAAATCAGCTGCAGAAGTAGCAGGACTGGAGGGACTTGAACTTTTGCCCCGTTGCAACTGTTTCCAGTTCAGGGAATGTAGACCGACTATGAAGAGTGCTGCTCATCTTGCGTGCGAGGTCAAATTCGACCTCATCCTGAGATTCTTCAGAGTCCAGCTCAATACTTCAAGTGCTCCTGCCAGATCGTCCGTTAGGTTTTACTCTTAACACTTTTAAATTTATTACCCCGCACATTATGATTTCTACGACTGCTATCAATCATTCAGCCAATGTTAAGTTGTCCATGAAGTAGGCAGCTGATGTGGTTTCGCCAGGTCCACTTCCACGTCCGACATCGCCACTTTTAAGGAGACAATGCAGTTATACAAGAACACCAGGGCATTCACTTTGGTGCTCGAGACGCTTCCTCAACATTTCGGACGCTACTTACTGACTGTCGGTGTTGTTTCTTGAACATGCGACACCTCCGTACATGAGGCTTGGACGATCAATCAGCAGCGTTATGATGTGCCACACTCGTTACAGGTTGATAATAGGCTTTTGCCTCGTACTCCTTCGACACCCCACATACGTACACTACTGCTTCGCACGTCCTCTGCGAACCCCGCGTGTCCATGCGCAGCCAAGTTGGCGGCGTTGCACGTGTGAGCGTGGGCAAAGGAGCAGCACCAGTGAGCAGAGCAACATTAGCTATCGAACGACAGGGACAGGACGAGGGGATACATTTGCTAAGGGAAAAAGGCTGTTCGCCATCAAGCAGAAATGGCGTTCGGGGAGGGGGGGAGCATGAGTTTTCATATGTCCAAAATAGGCACATTTTTCTTCGTCTTCGAGAAGTTTTTTTCTGTTGTCACTACCTCATGTCTTCTTCGGGGGCTTCTTCTTTTCAATTCTCTTTTCTCTCCATCTCTTTGTGTTCGTTCACTAAAAACAAAGTCAAGTCCGATGTTTGGGGAGAAGAACTACCTCGTTGCACACAAGAGGAACTTTTCTCTTTTTAACTTGATGCCAAACAAGGTTGTCAACTTAGACTTGTCCTCCTCCTGAGGGTCTGCAGTAATTCTCTTTTTTTTCGTACGCACTGCCTAACGTACTGGGCAAATGAGCCTTTGTCCCAAGAAAAAAAAAACTTTGTCGGAATACAAGTTCTCTGAGGAGAGCTGTCCCAATCTTTTTTTCTCTCTCTCCATTGATTGTGACACATTGTTGTTAGATGCGAAGTTCGAGGGGTGTGTTAGTGTTTCGGGATGCCCCTGATGGGTCCCGGGAGGGAAATTTCGTGTCTGCCGCTGAGTGCGTACGTACCTTGCATACGCGCCATAAAGTCGGTGCCAGCAGGCCGACGGGCAGCTCAGCCGCCATAGGTAGGCATCCAGAGGCAATCACGGGGGCCTCCTGCCAGAGACGAACGTCAAGCAAGGAGTGACATTAAAGTTAACCTGGTCACTATCGGCCTTTCCTGCCGGCCTTTATTCTTCTGACAAAGCTAATTCCGAGATGGTCCAACTACTAAGAGCAATCTTATCCCAGCTACGACATTTTCGAGATCACTAAAGACACTTTTCTACCACCTCAAAGGGACGAAAAAGTGAAGGAAAAGGAAGAGAAAAAGGATGGGCTTTTGATGGAAAAAAAAACTTGTTGTAACTTTCGTAACGAGATCGTCGTTTGTTGTCCTGAAAACATTCTGTCCCTCGAAGGCTACGGTACTTGTTATCAATATCCACTGTGGGAGGTAGATGAGTGACTATATTGGTTTTCCATAATATTGCCGGACAGAACCCCCCTAGATAGTGCTTGTGTTTGGAGTGACGTGATTTCCTCTCTTATCTTAAACAATTGCTCGGGAAATCCAAATTCGAGCAAAATCTACCGCAAAAAGTTTACAGGTAGACTTTCTCAAGCTTCGCGGGAGTATGAAAAAGTCATCTAGACATGTGTACAATACGTATTGCGCTATGGACGTGCACCGGGTGTCCCATGAGTCGTTGCCCTGAACATGCTGACCTCAGGCAGGAGTTCACCCCGGCCTGGCGGACACCCCGTACGTATGTGTGTGGCCTCGGCGATATTTCGAGGCCAGTGTAACTTTCTAGTTGCATGTAATCCTTTTCCTTGCACCAAGGACACGTACATATATGTACAGTATGTCCATGATTGTAGGCGTTTTCAGCATAATTGCACAGGGACGAGAGTTCAGAAATCGGAGAAAGCCATTTCGGTTCGGTGTCTTTGGTCAGTGAATCAGTGAAAGAGAAAGTTATGACGGCGCGAGGAATCACCCGAAAAAGGAGAACAATTGATTTCCGATAAACTTTTCTGCGTGAATTTATTGCTTACCACTTCACTTCCGTTAAGACAAGAGATTTGGTAGAACCGGTCAGATAACGTACCTGTATGAGTTCGGAGCAAATGTGCACGTACGCTGTGTTCATTCAAAGGAAACATTTCTTATCCCTCTGCATGAGTGCGCACGTACTGAGCGTGCAAGGACGAGAGAATGAGGGGAGATGGCCAGATTTTCATACTTGGCGAAGGTGCTTTCTCCAAGAGGCTCGTTATACTTTACTTTCCTGAAACCAATTCTTCTGAAAACAATCTTCCTCTCCCCCTCCCCGGCTTGGTCAGCTTCTAGGGGGAGGAGGACAAGCACAAAGAGCCGAGCGGCGGCTGCGGCGGCTGCGGCGGCTGCGGCGGCTGCGGCGGTCGTTCTCATTTTTAAGGGACTTCCATACGTTGCTGGCAGCTGAGCGTTATCGTACAGATCGAAGAAAACTCTCGTGCATCCACTGAAGGTACGCCAACCGCAGAGAGGGACAAGAACTTTTGTCACGTTGCCAAGAAATCGAGAAAGGTGGCAAAAAACACTGGCCAGGGGAAACATTGTCAGTCATGCTGACTACCCCATGAACAAATCGAGCCCGTTGTATGAGCATGTATACCAACCTTGCCAGCGGCATGGGGATGAAGCGTAGGTATGTTGAAGCATGCTAGGCAAGAGGCGGGAGAAACAAATTGTGTGAATGAAATAAAGAGACCCCTTTCATGTCTCTTCCACCAAGGGACTCCCCCCCCCCCATCAACATGGTGGTTACAGCATCAGTTTACCAAATCAAGGAGCCGCTTTCTAGAGTTCTGCACGGTCTCAGGCTTTGATTAGTTTTGTCTGGAAGACTTTTCTTTGGCCCAGACCACTTTACATTCATGTAGCTCTGACAACTTTTTTAAGTCTGAGCCCTCTCGCATCAGTCTAAATTCACTCATTTAGTCCAAAAAGCAACTGGGAAAGGCTGGAAATTACATTTATACGTGGTGTAACAGCCGGAATTGCTACAGCACCACAGTTCCTAAATATCTAAGTTGCAAACCTAAGTTGGAAGCCCCATCTTATTGGATTCATTTTTGGCTCAAGAAACAAAGAACGTAAGCACATTGTATTTTTATGTACTGTGCGCACTTTTGTTGAACAAAAATGCGATATCGTTCAGGTTCTTTGTGCAACGACACAAATTTTCTCGGGGGATGCCGTCAAGTAATATACAAGCTGCATTCACGTCCCTCTCACGTATCTCTCTCAGAGAGAATCGTTTTCAAGATTTAGCACGTCCTGCACATGTTGCTAATGTCTTTAAACTCACTCGTACGTGATGCAATAGATCAGTTGGACAGGAAGCGAGCCGTAGAAATTGCAGAAATTTGGTTCACGTACCGGCCAAGAATGCCAAAGCAGTAGTTGTGAAAGCTCATTTAGTCACCACATTCACCTTTGCCAAGGCGCTGTCCAGGCAAGACTGCGTCTCAGCATTGTCCGCATCTGGGAAGGTCTTGTGAGCATTGTTACGCCTTGGTTGGAAGCACGGAATCTTCATTCTATATTGAACCATCGAGCCATTCCAGGCTAGAGGTTGTGTTTGAGTGATGAATCCTTTCACTTTGCTTGGCTTTCCTCCAAATATTCCAGGGCCAAAATGGAAATCCCATTACTGCACATTTTCGATTCCCGGCAGTGAGGATAAGGACCGAGAAAAGCACGTTTAGATTTCAAGTTCTCACATGGAGCTAGTCTGAGATGAATAAAAATGAGACCGGAGCCTCCCTCTAAACGGTGCATGAAAAAGACTTGACGGATTTGCATACCTCCAGTTAGTTACTCCAGTGTGTATGTATGGCATGTGTACATATGCGAGTACCACGTACAAGAGCTGGTTTCTTATGTGCCGGAAGGGTTTTTTTGTTGTTCGTCGTCGCGAATCTTCTCCACTCTCCCTCAATATGCAAAGCTGATTGGGGTTTAAAAGAGGGCTGCATTGCAAGCCCCTTATCAGAGCCATATGCATCATTTTCGCTTAAAGGTAGAGGCAGCCTGCTTGACATACCACATCCTACTCCTGCCACTGCGTATTTACAGCGGAGTATGAATCTGTGAAAGTTGCTTCTCGGTCTCCTTTTCGTCTCCACAGGCGACTTAGTTTCTTATAGTCGAGGCTGAGCATCACTCCAAATCCATTCATCCATCTATTCTATCCCCATTTCAAGGGAAAATGGGGGACAGAGATCTCTTCTTTTAGAACAGCAGCATGAGAAAGCGAATGCACCAGGACCTACTAGCCTTTGCGTTTGGGAACACCTGAACCAAGCACTACATACATTGGGGCCGTAAGCAGTTCCGGGAGAAGCCATCATGTGCGACCTAAAGCACAGCGGAAAGAAGGGCCTGAACTGTTCAGTGCAGCACAGATTGATAGTTCTCCTACGGCATGCTGAACACATTGCAAACGTACCACGGGTACTCGGTAACTGCACTGCGCCCATCGATCAAGATACCAGCACTGTACACCTCCGTGCGGTGTGCTAAAGGACGTAGGGGACACGCAGCTCTGTGAAACACAGTGCTTTGTCACAGTTTCATTTGCTCATGCAACCAGCCAACATTTAACCTGCTGCGCACATGGCGATGCAGGTTATACGGAGAGTTATAGCATGGAATGGAGGGAGGAAGCGCTCAATTCGAAATCAAGTAGCTCATCCAATAAGGGGAGGAGGTGGGACTGAATTCCAATGAGGAAACTGAAGTATGGAGCAGCCGGAGTGGGGGCAGCAGCCGAACATACTCGGGCAAAAGGACGGACAACGAGGGATGAATCTTGACCTCACTAAGGAAAATTTTCTATCCAGAACAAGGTGAAAAGATTCGATCCCAGGAGTGGGAAGAAGGTTGAAAGATCTTTTCCCTCTTCTCTGCCAAGAGAGAGAGAGAGAGAGAGAGTTGGCTTCATAAAACTGTGGAATAGTGATGAGCCAGTTCGAGAGAAGGAAGTTAGGTAGCCTTTTTCCTTCCATACAAATTTCTGAAGGAGTTTCTCTTCTCTACGAGAAGTGCAACGAACGAACTTCCTTTCTTCGCAGTGCCTTTGACAGCTCCATTTTGACTTCAACATTTCGGGCCGGGAGCGGGAGGGAAAATGTCTTCCCTTTGTCGCTTCAGTTCCTTGCTGATACCTTCGGAATACCATAGGCTCAAATGAAGCGCGCAGAAAGACTTAAAAATGCCTTGCGATGTGAATCAGCCTCCGGTTCGTGGCATGCAACGTGCGTTGCAAGGCGTGCCAGAGGTGGGCGAGCACCCATCGTACGCACAAGTGTGCGTTCTGCTGGTGCCACTGCACTTATGCGTGTTGCAGATCTGGGGCGAAATGTTCTCATTTCTCCACTTTGTGCAAGGCTATTAACTCTGATAAAACGCCGACACTTTCCTTGATCATAAAGAAACTTACGAGCTTAATAATGTACGAGTCTGCGCGTACGTTCTGCCAATGCATACGGGAACATCCATGGCCAGAACTTAAGTCGTTGGCCCAATGTGCTGGTGCAAGTGCATGGCCAGTGCGGCAGAATCTCTCTGCTCCCAACTAATGCCAGCTACATTACAGAAAGTGAGAGACCAGAGCAAGAGAAAAGGAATTGCGTCCTGGATCTTTTGCTTGCCACTGAACAAGCGGACACGATATGAGGCCGCATACGCCATCTGCATTTTCTCTTGTTAGGGAGAAGAAAAAGGAAGTGGCCCTTTCATCTGGCTCTTTTTTTTGGCTCTCACTACCGACCCCGTCTCGATTTTTTCCCTCTCCCCCCTCCCCTTTAAAATCCCCTAACCTAACCTTGGGGAGCGTTTGTAGGTGGTAGAGGAGGAACATGCGAGCCAACGGCAAAGCATGAGAAGTCGCCGCCTTAGTCCTCACTCAATGGGAAAGAAAAAAAAGTCGACCACCACCAGCGAAAGTTTCCTCAGTGGGTCGACGGTCGACGACGTTCATTCGAGCGTTGAAATTAATTTGAGTTTTACTGCATCGCGAAACCGCTAGATGGATCACAGAAGCGAGGAACCCCGAGATTAGTATTGGGGCCAGAGTGGCTTTTCTTTCCTCTTCCGCTGTTTCTGCGAGCTGGATAACATGGGTTCTTTCAGGAAAGGTGCCAAGGGTACACACGCACATACGTGGAGGAACAGTTCTTCATCTTCATATTGGAGCCTTCATGCAGCAACTCTTTGCAAGGGGTGGAAGTTTCAGAAAGTTGATTGTGGTCACCCCGTCCTGACTTTTCGGTTGGAACTGCAAGCTAAGAATAGGGCTTCATCTTTGGCGTTCGTGCATCAGTTAGAGAATCACAATGCACAGCCGCACTTCGTACAAGTACAGGGTGTCCTACGGATGTGGCGAGTTTTTGGACAGGCTGTTATATCTCTTATACTGCTAGGCTTTCTTTTTTTCTCATTGTATCAACAGACTCTTAGGCTTTCTATGGCGTCAGGAGAAGTTTACGTATTCAGGTAACTAGTTGGGTTGGTACGTACGTCTCTACGAAGGAATGTAGAAAGCCACTCGCAGGAGTTGATATGGCCGCCATTTTCTTCGGGGCAAAGGCAAAATGGTGGTGAAAAGATTGAGATTTAGCGATGGAGACCATGTAAAAACCATCAAGACCATAAACAGAACCATTGAGACCACAATAAACGTAAGAGCCGTAAATGCGGTGAGAAAAGGGAAATGCTGAAATCGATGGATTGGCACAAGAGTTCAGAATTTGCACCACCACTGGGACACCCCTCATACCGGGCAGAAGTAAATGGGTGACGCGATATCGCAGCAAATTACTCAGGGGTCTTTACGTACGCACATGTGAAACACTAGTGACTTAATGAGTTGCATGAGCAGAGATCTCACTCCTCACCTTTCTTACTTACAGGTGCTTTTGACAGTCAATATCGACGAGCAAAGTTACTTTCTTTTTCGTCCACTTTCTCTCTCTTGTCAGTCCCAATAATAGTGCCATGCAACGGCAATCATGAGAACCGCACCTTCATCGTACTTAACAGGTATTGCGTACGTACGTACGTACGTACGTACTTACTGACTTACTTACTCCGTAAGTCGAGTGACTACTGTTTGGGACTCTTCCTCAGAGTGCGTACAAGCTTGGTTTGCGCCGACATTCAGAGCTGTCAGGCTGACAATAGAACGGGTCAGTCAAAGTCGACTAACCAACTTCCTTAATGGACATTTCGAGGCTATGGCACGTGCACTCGGTGAAGCTGTCCTAAGTGTCGGTCCACTTTAATATTTCATGCTGCACTTTGTTTTATACCGAAAAAAAATGACCGACTGCGTATACATATAACAGGAAGTTTACGTAGCATACGCTACATACAGGCCAGGCCAGAAATCAGTCAATACGCGTGTATACTACTAGCCAATGCGCTTGGACTAGTCAGTACGCGTATGAACTGATTTCGAGTTTGGATAGTCAGATTTCAGCCAGTCAGTATGGGCTAGTTATGCGCGTCTTGACCAACCAAGGAGGATCCAGTCAGTCGTCATACAGTAGGGACGTCGAGCGAACAGGGTCCTACTTGGTCACTCGATTCCTACGAAAACAAGCTACTGTCTGAGGTCGGGAATCATGTTATAGGAAATTTCAAAGTCTAGGGCTTCTAAACAATGCCAAATTTGTCGACATGTAGTCGAAAACTGTCACTCTAGGAAGGCATAGAAGTGCTTCGCCGGAATGTTACTGTGAAGCTCAAATCTGGGGACTGCAGTGTCTCTGAGGTTGCTGAGAGGTTTGAGGTCAGTCGCCTGTAACGTAATGTAATGGAGCACCAGCCACACCTCCTCCATCATACCAAACTTCATTACAAGAAAGCTCATGTCCAAGTCAAGGGGGTTCTGGTCAAAGGAGTTCTGGGACCACCATCACCAAACCTCTCACCATCACCCGTGACCATCTTGAAACTGTCAACATATCCCTCTCGACCTCAGGATTTGGACGCTTATGTAGGAGTCAGGAAGCTCGAGTTGTCACGGCAATGTCGATGCCAAGGCTGGCTGGCTGCTGCCTTTGCAGGTTTCTGTCGAGGAGGCGTGGGCCTCCATGACCGTAGACTACATAGACACTTTTGCAAAGCCTCACGTGGAGGCCTGTATTGGCGCAGAGGAAGGAATTTTTAATGTAAGAAGAAAATTCAAAATAATACATTTTCATATGGAGCCTACGAGCAGGCGAACAGGGTAATCAAATATCAAATGAACAGCATCTACAGTATCAAATAAAAAGCAGCATCAACTATGTTCGTCTCACGCCCCCCCCCCCTGGTACGTGGACTACGTAGGCCAAACCCATCGCCTCGGTCTTGCTATACACTGTGTTGTGGACTATGGACTATTACGACCGAGAGGTCATGACTGACGATACAATCTCGAAGCCTTCTTGCCTCATTTTCAGGACCTCCTCCTCCTCAGTGCATCCTTGGTCAATACTCATACTGACTAGCAGTTCGTCAATACGCGCATTGACGGATGTCGGGTTTGGACTGTAGCATAGGTAGGGCAGAATGAGAAGTGCAGAAATGACTGCTAGTCAGGCCTGATCGTTTGCCATGTACGAGTTATCCATCACAGTTTCTAGATATTACAGAGTATTAGCTAGGAGCACAAGAGTGTGGCAGAGCCCTAAAAAGCGCTGATTAACAGGACATGGCAAATTCTTGACGGTTGACACTTTGACAAGAGTCTCGATAAGATAAACATTGACCCCTCCTTCCCCTTCAACTCGGACTGGTCTCTCTAGAGGCTGTGTGTGTGCAAAAGAGAGCGGCGACGAGGCCACGTCCCAGCCTACTACCAGGGTGCCCTTACTCCAGGATTGAGGCTGGTGCCGGAGGACACCGATTCCGCTTTCGTGATCGGCCAAATGATTCTCCGAGAACGGCGACACCATCTTGGTTGAACTTTGATCAGCGCCAAACCAATTTCTTCGAACCTCCTGATGTTGGTGGCTAAAAAGTTTCCTTTTTCTCTTTCTGCCTCCCGCCCTCCTCTGTTCGCTCTTTCTTGCTTTTTTGCTCAAGTATGTCCTCCTTCGTCTCATCTCGGGCAAATATAAGCAGGCTCGCTTCTTGACGAAAATATCGTTTCGTTGGATGATAGGACCTCCCCCTCCCTCCCCTCAAGAAAAAGTTGGTCGTCAGCTCTCCGTCGTTACAGTGCGCACACACGATGCTCTCCAAATGGAGTCATCGACCTTAGCCATCAGGTTTGCTTACCTAAACTTAGCATCTTACGCTACTTACTCAATATTTAGGTCGTATTGTCACTACGGCATTCCTTTTAAGGATGCTCGTGAACGTGCTAGAATTCAAAAGTGGCCTCCATAACTCATGCCGACGTGGTGAAGGTTCATTGAACAATAAATGGCCCTACTGGTGAGAACCGCAAACACTTATCGCACTGTTGTTGTACTGTGCATATAACACTTGACCGCCACTTTTCTCACACGCGTGCAGAGTGAATTTTAATCAACGTTTCTTCTGACCCTGCGTTTTGCGGCTTTCTAACCGGGGAAGCGTCCGGGCAGTGGCGAAATCGATCGTCGTCGGTATAGGACTAAATGTGTGTGTTATCGGTGCTTCGCACGCCCAAGTAGCGACGAACGAGAGAAAGAGAGAGAGAGAGAGAGACCATAATCTGCTACCCACGTCGAGTTTCGAGCATTTCATTCGTGCGAGTTATCTTGGCGGATGGATTCTCGTCATCGCGACTCCAGCTCCTGAACCCGCTTCAAACAGAGCCCAGCTTTCGTCCTCTTTTTAGCTCTTCTCTCCGGCAAACGTGAACCCCGCTTTACCGCAACCCAGTGGATCTCTTTGATAACACCTTCTGAAAAACTGTTACTCCGCTGAACTCTTATCTAGTTTCTGTATGTGTCGAGAATCCGACTCTTCAGAAGTGACCGATTTCCTCTTAGTAAGCGTCGACCACTTTGTACTAAGACAGTCAGTCAGTCGCCGAGAGACCGGCCACTGGGCGACAGGGTCTAACTCTCATCGTCAGAATCTGTTCCTTAGTGCTGTGAAATGCATTTGCACAGCATGAGTCCCGAAGACGTCATGCTTAGCGACGACTCGGGTGCTTCGCCGTCGCCCTTCATGGTAAGACATTCTCTGCTCGACACGCAAAGTTCTTCGGCCGCGTAAAGATGTAATTTCACAAGTACGCGGTATCCCAGGTTGTGCCAGCTAACATATGCAAAACTCCTTCCCAGAAAGACAGCTCAAAGCCTCATTTCGTAGCAACGTTGCAGAAAATTGCAAGTTATTCTGGAAGAAAATGCTTGCGTTGCTATAAGGGCAAAAAAGAAAGATTGCTGTAAGTGAGAGGTGGCAGGAGGGAAACTTGAGCCCTTGGTGTGTCAAGTTCACCTTCTTTATTTAACGCTAAATTGGCGATCGTAACATTCTTCAAAGCAGGGTCCACGTTATTTACTTAGTTAGAGGTACTTTAAAGCTTCACCGTGTTCTCGTCAAAAAAAAGACAATATCTCCCCATGACAATGGTCTGGGTGTAGGAAACCTATACCTATATAGATAAGTATATATGTATATTCCCCGGCAGAGTGAGACAGCGAACTCACTAAAAGTTTTTGAAGGAAGAGTTTGTCACTGCTGGCCCGAGGTCACCGCAGTAGTTATCTGCACGAACCCCGAGAATGGATCGTGACTCTGTCGTCCGGCCATAATCGGTATCACGATCCACCTTGTAGAGTTGCCACTTGTTCGTTCACAGTAGCAGCAATCTTGTCACTTGTCGTTAGCGTCATTTCCCTCTCCAAACTTGCTTTACAAGTTTGACCAATTCTGGCGTCTTGGCGGCGCCTCCTAATCGAAGTTGTTCCGGTGCTCACCCGACGCACCCGCGGCACCAGATGGGGCCTTTTTCCAAACAAAAAAAAGTGAGAGAACGGGGCGAAAGAGAAAGGCGGACAAAAAGTGCACACGATCGCGTTTGCCCCATCATTCATCTATGTGCAGCAGTCAGGGCTCGCCGGGTTTTTTATTGTCCGACAACGGAAGGCTTTTTATAATAGTTCTGCGTGTACCACCGGAGTAGAAATAAAGGTCCGTCTGTTTGGCCGATGTTCGAAATGGGATGGCAGAGTTGTCAGTAGCATGTAGATAAGGTGCTGCTTACTTCTAGCTTGTACCTAGTCCTAGTAGCTCTAGAGAGAAAGAAGTCTTGCAACCGGTGTAACGAGTTTTCAGGACAGAGTGACATCTGAGAACGGGAGGGAAAGGAGGGACGCCAGTTTCTTTTTTTTCTGTCGGCATCGAGCAAAGTTCATTGACATGAAACATACTACGTGCAATGTAGGATTTCCTGAATTTTTTTGGGGAAAATGAGGCTTTACGAAAAAAAAGGAGGGGGGTTCGCAATTCCGGGCTGTCTTCAGAAGACAGCCCGGGCCTTCGGGTTTTGCCGCCCCTCCGCACCAAGGTGGGTCATCAACATAGTGAGCGGATTCTTGAGTGATTTCTGCCGAACTGATGGCGCTGAATGTAATTTGTTGGACTGAATTGCAACGGTGTAAGCAGTCTGTGACAAAATCACTTGAGCATCCGCTCGCTGGCTCATCAAAAGTCACTCATGCAGTAGTACCCTTCTAGCGCAGGTGCGTATAGGTGATGATGGTGGAGATGATGATGGTGGAGGAGGAGTAGGAGGAGGGATGTCTTCCTGAGATGCTTTCGGAAGTTACTTGATAGCTTGAGCTCCCTCCAAAATTTTTGTCACTAAATTAGTGCGAGCCTCCCCAAATTGCAAGCATGCACACCTGTGCTCATTGGATAAGCAAAAATTACATAGTGAAGGCACGTGCAGGGTGCCGAAGCAAGAGCTTTCAAAAAGTCTCGACTGAATTTACTATATTGCTGGGGCTAGGTGAGATTATCAGTGCCACACAGGGGGCGCATTGAATTATTCTTTCCATTAGTCACAACTTGTGTAAAATAAAGCAAAGTACATGTGTGCAGTGGAACTGTCGTTGAATGGGCACTCGCTGAGCCATATTGAATTTTACAAATCTTGCTCCAGCACCCAGTAAGAGATAGTTCTTTCTTGATTACACTAAAGCCAAGTTTAGATTAAACATTAACTTTTCTGTACAAAACCGCAGGTTTCAACAAACAAAGAACTGAATTTCAGGTATTAAAAGTACCACCCAAAACGCTGGTTTTTGTGATGGGGTGAAACCGGGTTGCAAACCCTTTCTCCCAGTAGTTGATCATAACTTTTCCAGGAAATGGAGCTGTTGTCAACGCAGGAATGAAGCTGATATGGGGAGTGGGAGGGAAGGGAGCGAATATGTAAATGTGGCACATACATAAGTTACATACGTACAGTGTAGGCATTTCTTACTTATTTGACTAGCTGAAAATTGCTACCTTCCAACCCCTTCTTATGCGCCGACTGAGTTGCAAATGCCCCAATTTTGCTGCTCTTTTTAATCCTCTTTTATTTTTTTTTTCAGCCTGTGACGGGAGATGAGTTTCTTCAAGACCTTCTGAGCAACGATGCGTCCCTCGACGACGGCGCAGTACCAGACATCAAAGTCATGGACTCCAGCATTAACATGACAGGAAACGAGGTTGGTTAAGCCGAAATGGCAATAGGTACTATATCTTCTTACCTCTGCTGGGATTTTGTGAAAGAGGCACCTTATTGCCTGGACTTGAAAAAAAATCTTCTTTCTTCTCCGTTACTTAGGTACCGTTGTAGCACTAGTGACTGTACGTATATAGGTACTTGGTTTCTCCCCCAACATCCATTTAGGTCTATCCTCTCCTCCTTATAAAGAGGGCGAAATCCTTTCAAACTTTCTTCACTAGCTCAAAACTGCAGTGGAAAGAGAGAATGAAGAAAACTTGTTTGAAGCTTATGTCTTCTTCGCAAGCCCAGATTAAGTCCTTAACTATTATAACGGCTTAAGAAAGCAAACCTTGGCCACATTGCTCTCCAAATCCCAGTGGTCAGCGAAAATCTTTAACGTTACATAGTTCATCCCGTTGGGGCTTCGTGTTGTTGCAATATCCTGTAGCTCTCGTGCATATGAAAGGAGATTTGGAGAGAAAAAAAGAATATGTTAAGGGTGAACGCTGTAATCTCGGACGGAACGGGAGGATGTTTTTCTCAGACCTCCACGCGTGTAACGGGTGCGTCTGAATTAGTCTATAATCGATGTTCCTCAATTTTACTTGCACAACTGTTTTGTACTGGACTGAAAAAAGTACTGTCTCAAGGTGATTTTAAAAATGCAGTAGGATCCGTGCACTTCTTACTTTGCAACCGCCTGCACTGCTAGTTCAGCGGCAGTCATTCTTATCCACGATGGGGACCATATTTACCTTGTATGGCGTGCACGCCATTTTCCTTACCTCAAATATAAAGGCGCGGTCACTTAATGCTTAAAAAAACTGGGATTACCAGGGAAGAAAAATCTGGTCACCTATTGCATGGACTCTGTTTAAGGAAAAAGCTGAATTTTGAGTGTCGTCTTGCTTACTCATTTTGTGTTGCAGTGAGTAGTACTTTGCTCTAAACTGTGCCCTACATTTTGGAGCCAACCAATTTGCCTTCAGTTGATAACACGATTAGTGCATGAAATTGTGGAGCTGTGTGGTCATTTCCGCTTCAGGAAAATGCAGACGAACCCACCAAGGACAGTCGCACTGAGATGAAGTAAACTCATCAGGAGGGGGGGGGGAATTACTATATCGGAGTCACTCAACTGTCACAGCTAACAGGGGAGTCTCTATAATCAAAGGAAACATTACCCTTTCCCTTTTAAAGAACCCAAACCAGTTATTTTTCTTTGAACGATTTGAGTTAGAACTACAATACAAACTAACTACACAGATACTGCACACGAGCAGATGAAAGCATGATAAAATGTTAATGACTTATTTAGAGGTCGAGGAACTCCTCTTTTGGGGGAGCTTTGACCTTCCTTTTTGCCTTTGTAGCGTTTCATGTGATGACAGATTCTTTGGGCAGCAACCGACTCTCTCAACCAGACATTTAGTAATCAAAACTAACTGTTTTTTTTTCATTTGCTGAGAAGCATCTACTTCAGCGCCTGATTATCAGAGTCACAGCTTTTTCTGTAACTTCATGTCAAGGCAGCTGATGCCAGAATGCATAAGGAAGAGATTTAACATACCCGGTTAACAGATCATCTGATGGATGAACCATAGTCATTTGTACTTGTCTGTCAACAAACCTACAACCGCTGACGAATCTGTTGCCAACCCTGAATTGCAGATGCTTCTGAGATTTCAAGTTCTGCAAGCTCTGCAGCCACCACTGTTCAATATGCAAAATGCGTCATCTACAGATTTTGGTCCAACAGTGGGGGACAAGGATTTGAAAACATTTCCTATGTTGACGACCCCCTTCCTGTAGAGACCCTGCGTGAAACATTTTCTCCATAAAAGGCAACAGACATCAGTTTTCGCTTTGGAGAGGAGGCAGACTGAATCAGACTTAGCAGATGCATTTTTGGCGTGATATTCAATTTTTAGTGGCGAGCTCTTAAGAGATCTTTCCTCCATCGCGGCTGCAAATTTTTGGGAATTTTACTTTAGACAAGGCTTTATGCTACAAAAATCGTTTGTCAGGATGAGCTTGTACTGTATCGGAGGTAGTACACTATATCGGCCTCCGACTGAGCGTTGAAACCCACGTGCATTTAGTCCTTTATCGGTGCGTTGCTGTTCATCTACGGCACTTTGAGAAATTGCTTTTGCTACTGACGACTTTTCCAAAATGCTCAAGATTACGTTCTGCCAGATTGCAAGAACCCTCTGTGGGCGACAAAATGTCATCCTAATGTTAGCTTGAATTGCCATCACTATAGTACTTCCAATGCAATCCCGACATATCTACCCGTCACTCAGAGACACCAGGTTGGACAGCCAAGGTGATAATCTCCTCCACTCTCTCAAAAAAGAGCCTTAGAAGAACGAGGGTGAGTGCGTCAACGTGCTCTACTTTTAGGTCCTAAACAGGAAGGGTGTCCCAGCTGGAGCTGGATTAGGACTTACAACTTTTGTATCCATAAAGAGAGAGGGATGACTCATAGCTTCTTTTTCCACATCTGCCCCTCTCGAAGTCAGTGCCAGCCACTTTTCCACAGTGGACGTTTACATTGCACCTTGCTTGAAGAGGTCCTCTCGAGCCTCCTGCACAGCCAACTGCACGTCACACCACTGATATATATGATATCGACAAAGTACTGTGGAGGGGTTTCTATATGATTATTTTCTTTTTTTTTAAAAAAAAATAGCAAAAAAAACCCCACGTATTCTTGATGGTGCCAATCACTCTGAAGGGAGACTTAGGGGGGGTCGTTGTCTTTCTCGTTTTTGTTCTTGCTGAGGTGGATGCTCACAAAGCTGCTCTTGCTGCTGCGTCTACGTCAGAGAAGAAAATCACTTGGGCTTTGAAGGCCTATGTTCAGCTTTATCAAAATCAAAAATGCCTTTCAAGAGCAGTGGGGCCGTCGCCTGTGCGTATGCTTGCCACAATCCCTCTTCAAATTTCCTCCATTTTCATCAAACTGCTGCCAATTTTGGCGCATTTTTTGCTTTTTTGTTACGTAGGTACATAATGTTTACATGAAGTTTTGTGCTGCTTCCACGAACAAAAATCTGACAAAAATCGCTTCTTTTTCAAAGTGGCCGCACCCTGTAGAATTTATGTGGTGCAAGATGTGGCAACTAGGCTTTATGTTGAAACTTTTTGATGTTCTTGCAGGTTGCTGGTGTGTCTGTTTTGCCTTTTTGAGCAAAAAATTGTCAGGGGTGCAAAGCTGTGTCTGGAAGAAATAACAAGAGAAAGTGTTTTGACAAAACTTGGAAAGAACATTTTCAAGTTGCCGCATCAACCTTAGTCTCCAGCAAAAAAGTTGTCATTTTGATCTGCGTGGCCAAGGCCGGTTGAGCATGGATGCCCGCGTATGCCTTCACATATTGGATGGGTGCATGTTTTAAATTTGTAAGTCTCAAGGGAGGTCTTGGGTCCTTCTTTTAGAAATGCCCCGGCCTTGGTCTATTCATAAGCCGTTAGGGAGAAAAAGCAACTTTGCCTCAGCTGTTGGTCGAACGTTGGTGAGCTGTGCATGTTGTTTACATCTATTCTCTGCTCCCCAATTGTCTCATGTGCCTCATTTCCCATCAAAACAGATGTATGCAACAACTCGGATCAGTCATGCAAAGAATCAGCAGAGAAAGAGAGAGAGAGAGAGTGAAGAATTATATGAGCTATAAGACTTTTAGTGCTGCCAGTGGCCGTTTTTAGCACAAAGCCGACAAATGTCCTTCTTGCTCTTCTTATCATCCACATCCAGCTTCAAAGGCTCATTTGAGAGCTTAAAATCACACATTTTACAAACGACATCACACTTCACCCTAGGTGAACTTAAAATAGGGAACAAGAGCGAGTCCCAGATTTTGCTGTTCACCTTTTAGTCATTCTTTTCGCTCCAAGTTTTTTTTGGCTCATCTAATATGGCAACACAGCAAGGAAAGAGGGCCCGCGGGGGAGCCTCAACCTAATCCGACCCATATCCATTTACACAACCAATTTTGCTTTCCCTTCCCTGCTCTCTCTCACTTTCTCGAGCAATTTTAGGTTACCGTCACCTCTATGTAGGAACGCTACTTCCAACCTTTTCTTTGCAATAATATAATGCAGTGGAATACAACGTTCACTCGAGCGCACTGTCTTCTCGAGTATTTCCATGCATGGTCCATCCACTGCAACAGTACTGTCAACCGATGCGCAACTGTCTCCAGTCCCTGTTGTTGTGCAAGTGCCTGACATTGCCAGGTATTGCAGCAGACAGAACACGCGGTATTTACCCTAAAACTCGATATGTGACAGTTGCAATGACATCGAAAGCAATTAGTATCTGGATGGAGATTTAGAGGACTTTCAGAAGAATGAGGCTGCAGTCTGGTCCAACATTCAGCCGGGGGACCAATCGGACATTGCCCTACGGGCTTCACGGTGTGCTGTACCAAAAAAAATGGACTTTGGCTTATGGCAATCCTGACAGTTCACCGTTGACTCTACACCGTGACCCTGGACAGACCCAGTTAGCTAATCCCCTAACGGCGGACCAGACAAGGGACGGCCAAAATGACCGGTTTCTCGAGTGCCAGGTCGAGTAGGTGACGACGATCAACGCCAGCAAGCACCCGGAATCCGCGATGATGCTGGGGATTGCGGCAGGCGGTGAGAGAGGAATCCCGCCGCTTCTGGCTTCTTAGGGGTCTCAAGACAAAATTTCTGCCTGCACTTTTGCAGGCCTCGTAAGCCGGGCCAGAATGTGTGCGTGCCTTGAGGGCATAATGATTCGGGCCTGCCCAAATGCTCTTTTAATTACAAGGAGAGGGCTCTGCATAGGCCTCTGTTAAAATCATTCAGCATCTTGGTCGACGTAAAATCAGAAGTGCGGTACTTAAATGTAGCTTCCACAGCGAAAACCGTTGAATGGCCTTGAGACCCAAGGTTGGCAAGGAAAATTTCAGGCGTCAACGTAGGGAATGTGAGAAGGAAGGGGATATACCTGGGACTAAGAAGATACCTCTTTCTTATACATAAAATCCAACTGAGCTTTTAGACTGCTTGAAATTATACGTGCATAAAGCCTGGGAATAGCATTAAAATTCGGGCGTGGGGAAGCAAAGAAAGCTGAGGCTCGGGTTTGGCCGAGTCGGTTGCATTGACGCAGTGGAGGAGCGAGCGAAACGTCAACTGAAAGGGTTGCCTGTTCGTGCTTTCTCTGGCGTTAACCCTTTTACTTGGTGTGCTGTACTTGGTAACAACCCTTTCTCGTAGAAGGCTAAGACAGACTTTTCCAAGTTGAGGCTCGACGTGAGCGAACGAGCCTCTTAACGCCATCTGTCGGGGAGAATAAGAGAAATTTAAAAATGTACTTCATTTTGCAAATATTATGCGCAGTATTGCGCCTATCATCATTGCGCATTATCGATATGCATTGCATATTAACCGTACATTGCAAGGCCGTATTGCAGCACTATATTTTCTGAGTTTTGGCTAAGGTGATTTGACGTGTTCGAGGCCTTATGCATGTTGCCCGAGGGTAGAAGCCCGCGGACAAGATACACAAGGCCGAGACGGGTCAGAACTTCAGCCAAAACGAGGAAAGTCTCGTGCACATCACGGCCATGCAATTTGTAATTTCATGCTAAATTCATTTCACAAGTTTTGTAGCACTACGAGAAATATGATGTTGCTCTTGCTCTTATGCCCGCTCTTACAATACCGCCAAGTTTCTGAGTTGTATTGGAGTATGGCCCAGAAGCTGGGCTATGCTGTAAAATGGCCCAGGCCAGGCCACCTGGCCTGGGCCATTTTCTGGGCTATCCAGTCCCAAAATATTTCCCATCTGGACTAAAAAAAAATCGAATGTTCTCCAAAACTTTCACGTTTGCTGCAATAAAAATATGTACATATTGTATGTGGTATACTACAAGTGGTGAAGGAAGTAATCCCTTCATCAAGTGACCAAGTACGAAAAGAAAGCTTCCATGGAGTAGGGAAAGCGTTTCTTCATTCGGGATCACGCTTCATTTCTTCTCATCCTGACATTTTTCAGCGAGTAGCGAATTTGCTAACTTTGTCAATGCAAAAACGCTCGTAAAAAAGGCACCTTTTGACGTTTTTTTAGATGAATGCGGCCTCTCTCTTGGACTTTTTCAACTTCAACCAGCTTGACAAAGGCACCAAGCAAAGTGGGGGATCTTCTGTTGCTTCTGCAGCCGTCATGAGCAGTTCTTCGTCATCGAGGGCCGCAGCCTCGGCGGCAGCAGCTACGGCGGCAGCGGCGGCCGCTCGTAGCACTAGCTTGAATGGATCGGTCCTGGATAAAGTCACTGTCAAGGAGGAGCCGCTGTCAGAGGAGGATCTTCGAGCGCTTCAGAAGGACAGGCAGAAGAAGGATAACCATAATATGAGTAAGGGAGAAGACCAAACGCTGCAGATATTACTACCCGCATTATGTAAATACACTAGGACTGTGCGATGTCTGCAAGGTATAGACAGTGATCACCAAGGGGGTCTATCTGAATAACCTTTTTGATGTCAATGTTGAGGTTCGACGGCTTAAATTAGTTGGGACTCTGCGACATATCAGACTAATCGATACGATGATCTTCGATATCGATTGCACACGCTGAATGCCCGATTAATTGTTAGACATTTCATCAAGGTTACCCTTTTGCTGATATTTCGAAAATGTCTGATACTTCAGAACTTGCAGGGCTCACCCTGTAGGCTGAAGGTACTAAAGACACTTCCGGGGGGTTGAACCGGCCTTTGGGGTGTTGGTAGGTTTCTGCTGAATATCATCAAATTATGTCATTATTCTTTTTTGTTCTTTGTTATCGCGATCTTGTATATTTTGCAAATGCTGCGACACATCGCACAATCATAACATCAGGTAGCCTATGCTTTCTTTGCTTGAAGAAGAGAGGGAGTGAACTCAACGTCGAGTCAATGCCAAACCGACGCATCGCACAGTCTTGAAGTATACAGAATGATCAGTATGACTTCATCCATCTCTTCTTACAGTTGAGAGACGACGACGTTTCAATATCAACGATCGCATCAAAGAACTAGGAACGCTACTGCCAAAGCAGTCTGATCAGTGAGTGCTTTCTATCTGGCCTATACGTAGATTAATGCGTAGACATAGACATGTATGGTGTATATACAGCACGAGTGTGAGTACATATTGCAAATTTGTTCCTTTCCTCTTAGGTATTACGACCTTGTCCGTGACGTTCGTCAGAACAAAGGCTCCATCTTGAAAGCATCAGTCGACTACATTCGCAAGCTGAAGAATGATCAGATCAAAAAGCGGCAACTCGAAGACAAGCTGAGGGAGCAGGAGACGCATAACAAAAAGTTACTTTTAAAGTTACAGGTACGGGTTTCCAGCAGTTCCAGATATTGTGTGTATCAGGATCTCGTGTACCGCATGAGGATCCCCCCTAAAGTTGTAGTTGCTTGTCTTCACAGGAATACGAGACCCAGATGAAGGCATATGGTCTGCCGGTCCAGTCGTGCGCTTGGAAGCCCGTCACCGCCAACGCCCAGATCTTCAATGGCAAGGACGCAGCAGCATCTGTTGTATCGACTAAACGAGGCCATGGCCCTACAGGCGCAAGCGGGCGTCCGGTTGTCACGGTGGCGGCAGCTGCGTCCTCATCCTCAGCGTCGTCGTCTTCACCGCGAGAGAAGCAAGTGGTACCGTCGCAGCGGCAGCCCCCGCAGCCACCTGCAAGCACAGCCGGATCTGGGCCTCCTCGCGCAGCCTCACCGGATCTGGAGGCGTGCCATCTCTCTTCCAAGCAGCTGGAGGACTTGATGGAGGACGACTGTGGCGGGCCGGTCTCCAACGGCGACCCGATGCTCTCCTCTCCGCACCTATCGAGTCCGGCCTCGTCTTCGCACTACTCGGACGTACTCTCGCCTGCCGACTCCATGGACTTGGCGGCCTGACAGCAGCCGGACTCGCCGTCGTCGTCGTCTCCCTCGTCAACGACGAATCCTACGACGGCGGCGGCGGCGGCTACACTCTTCATCGTGCCAAAGTTGCTGGCTACGGCGCGACCGCTACCCCGAGCGGCTCTCCAACTGCAACAGCAACAGCAGAAGGACAAGGAGGATGCTGAAAAGATTGTGGCCAAGTTGGTGCAGCAACAACAACGGCAACGCGGTACCGGAAACAAAAAGGATCAGGGGCAGGCACCGCCGCTCAAGTCAAACCATTGCTTCGTGGTGCTGTGAAGCTGAACGTGCAGGGAAAATGGCGATGAAGAAGAAGGCATTTCAAGAACAAACAAGTGTGAAAAACAGATGAAGAGCAAAAGAGCGTTCAATACCGTAGCATATTATTACTAATAGTACCTAGTATGTACGCAACGTACTGTTAACGTAATAGAATTCGCAGTACTTAGACATGGTACACAGTTCGTACTACAAACTTTGACATTATCGAAAAGTTTATCAAGCAGAGTGATGCACAGTTATTGATTGGCAGACAATATGACTTTCAAAACGGCTTTTCGGACGGATAGACAGGTCTGACGGACCAATTTACTTACTGCTTCTACACCTCCAGCATTTTTGTGGTCTTGTCGTTGTCCCTCCGGCATCAGTCTATCCGCTTAATGCCGTTTAACTACCTACCATAATTGCCCACTCCTACTCCTAATGCTGCAGCTATGAAAGGATGTACTAAGTGTTTCTCCATTCTCCGTACTCCGTACCCATCCCCCCTTGACTTACCATAGTAAAGATATTATGCCCCACTATATTCCAGAGTTGCGAGATTGATACATTTCTTCTCCCTGCTCCCCAAGAGCCATCGACGTATTTAGACTCAAAGCAGAACAATGAATGAGCAATAACCACGAAGATAAGTTTCGCTCCTACGCATCATAATCTCGCAATGATCAGCAATACATTCTACGTTTGTTGCTTCACCCTCGATTTTTGAGAATTCTTGAACTGTTGCTTCCTCCTGTTGCACCTTCCTCGCCATGTACTCGTCACTGAGCAACTCGGAACTTGGAACTTTGGACGTTTTCCCTTTGGAGCAATGCTTTCCCCCCCCCTCCTCAGAATCAAGTGGCCTTCTCATCCTCCTCAAAAAAGAAGTTTTAATGTGTACATATCATCAAGAATTGCTTCTGTCCCGTTAAAAACTTCCGGTGTACTGTACACTGCTGTCCTACTTCACCTCCAAGGATCAGTAAGGCGATAATGTCTAGAAAGTAGCCTTTGATCGCACTGAAGATTGATGCTAGAAGAGTATCGATATGTACATACTAGTACGTACATGTACGACATTGACGCACCGGCAGGGTCCCTGTGCTACTTACTTACCTTCCCCTCGTGCATATTATTATTATTATTATCAATATTATCCAAAACGTACCCTGGCTCGTAGATACAACACAATTCCTGTGAAAATAACTCTGCTTGTTGACTGCAATCGGGATATATGTACAATATTAGAGCTCGTTTGAAATGAGGAACTATAAGCATTACCAATATCAAAACGTTATCCACTTTCTGTTGTTGTACACATACGTGTAAACACTGGAGGAGTCTTATTTTTTTGTGAGAGCGGGGAAAAAAGGAGAACAACAAAATGTTATTAGCTTTCAAAAAGACGTCGTTGTAGCAGTGCGACACTGCTTACCGTATGTACTTATTAAAGCAGCCAGAACCCTGCCACCCAAAGCTTATGTACACGCAGAGAAAAGTAAGGTATGAGAGCTAATGTTCCCCCCCTCCCTAAGGATTTTTGCGAGAACTCGTCCGTTGTCTGTTCATGCATGAAATCTCCTCGTTAGGAGAAGAGGAAGAGCAGCCGGTGTTTGTTGTACTCTCCTCTTTTTGCCTACTCCTTTATAATCGTTCCCTCTGTTCTCTTGTCCAATGTTGTTCCTTCTTCCTCTTCTATATCCCTTTTTCTCTCAAATTTAATTTCTCTCCGAGGTCGTCAGGCCTTGACGACCACGTCACAAAAAGAGCACCAAGTCGTTCGTTCCTACAGCAACCGCCAAGAACAATTTTTGCAAGGCCCCCCAAATCGCTCTCCCTTATTCTTTGGCTTCCTCCTTTTCTCGGTTTCTGGTATCAAAGCTGCTGTGTACGTAAGATAAATTGCTTAAATGTACGTTAAGGCATGGATGAGCGTTTTCCTGTAAGCGGATACAAGGAGGTTTTGTGACTTCATCGCTTTCAAGCGAAAATTGCGAAAGAAGTTTTAAACTGAGTGTTTCGCCACTATGTGTAAGAGTCGTTGCAATGAAATGTGAGTCTTACGTAGACGTGTACTTAGAGCATTCTATTATTAAACTTGTTGAAGAAAGTGTGGACTTCTAAATTTCAATAAAACTTGCAAGCGCAGAATTATTTGTCTCTTCGTTGCATCAGCGCTTCCACCAGTGACTTCGGATCAATCACAGAACCTGAGCAGTCGTGAAGTTGCATGTCTAGGCTGGCGTCACACCTGGGACTTTGTTCGTTAGATTTCACATCAAGTCCAGGCAAAACAACTTGCAGAATCGCTTCGGGGGTTCTCCTGCGTGACGACGGCCTCACCATAAACGTAGAGGCCACACGCAGAATGTGAGACGAACGGCTTCTGCCCGCACTACAAATTATCAAGGTTGGGAGAATGTCCCAAAAAGAATTGCGAGACGTTTGTTTCTTCAGTAGGAGATCCAGATCCTTGGTCCAGATCCTCTGAGGCCCGGACACCATCTTCAACCAGTTCTCCACTGAGCCAGATGATCTATCTCTCCTCAAGAGGAAAAGCCATAGCAACCTAATCTGACCTAACCGTAGAAAAATTGTTTTACTCCATTGGAGGCCTGGATGAGTCTTTCTTGGGCTACCCATTCTTCCTCAAAAGTCTGTACAGACTTGGTGCTGTAGGCAGTCAGTTTGATTCGACACAATCCATAGGCCCCCCAACACCCGAGACCTCCGAATTCCCGTTGACTCCTCATTCTATTTTTGGTCGCGCACACTGTTTTGGTGGGTTTCGCCCATATCGCTCGATTACACAGTTAGTTATCAACGGCCAAGATATTGATCAGTTTTCTTTTGGGTCAGTCCCTTGATTATGCTGGCATGCTCGGAGTCACTTTGGAGGTTCTGTTTTGCTGATCAACATTGGCACATTCATGCTCATGATGACAACAGTTTGTGAACTTACAAGCACTGAAACTCGGATTAGACAGAACAGGTGATCAGCATGTGCTCCTACTCAGACCCTTTTGCATTCATGTAAAAGGTAGGTGTATAGTTCATCGTGCTTGCAGATACATCCAAGTTTTGGCCATTTGCACATCGAACACACTCTGCGTATAGGCCTCTATTAGCTCACAGAATCCCGTTAATGTGGAATGAGACCACCTCAAAAGCTCGAGCTGCTGATACGATCAAAGCGATCACGATTGTACGTAGAGAAGGCACAGGACAATGTCAAGCCAGAGAACATACAGAATTGTTTTAGACACGCTTGAGAGATTATCCGCAATAAAATAATCCACAGCCCATAACCATCCTCTTCAAGACGTCTTCATTCCACTTGGACTGACGTGTGAGTCGCTAAACTTTGAGCTCCAGCATATGACGTTTCGAGGAGACAATTCTGACTTGAATTATAAAAAGAAGAATGTGAAAACAGCATGGACATGGGGGAATCCATTCTTGTGTAGAAGGTCATCGAAGGTCAAAAGCGGAAGTGTGTGTGTGTGGGGGGGGGGGGAGGGTGTCTGTGTCCGTCCACGCATGCTGTGCCTGCGAGACATCAACCAGCCTTCTAACTACCCTAGCACAACACTCTGTCTTGGCATGACACTTTAGCATGACAGCAGCTTTTGAATGTGAGCTGATGCTTCCCTGATGCTAATGGTGCGAACATCGCGAAAGTCATGCCAAGGTCCAACCAGAACACAGAAGGTAATTTGTCACCCAACCTCATATAAATGCATGCGGGGTGCTGCAAGTGTCCCGCTAAGGTGTGTGATACTTGGGAATGTACTGCTGAAGTGAGTGTTATGGAGGACAATGCCCTGATAAAGTGTGTGGTAGTGGAAAACATCCTGCACGGGTGTTTGGCACTGGAAAATGTCCTCCCAAGGTGTGTGGTACCTGAGAATGTCCTTCTAAGTCGTGTGTTATTGCTCCTTAATGTCCTTGGGTGATGATGGGTACCCGCAGAAAAAAGAACAGCAAAACAAAAAACCTGTCAGTTACTACTCAATGCCTGCTGAAAGGACTGACTATACATATACATGAGGATGTGTATAGGTATGTGTGGAATAGAAAAACTGGAAGTTTATGTATGTATGCACTATTTTCTATTGCTATGATAAAGAATGATAGTGAAAGTTACTTGTGCTACTGTGACACAATGCAGCTTCTCTCTTTATTATTTCACACATCTGAGCAAGACAACTGCTCTGGTTGCTAAGATAGTAAGCCATAAACAGAATCCACTTTCCTCACAGCCAAAACTGTGAACTGATGTACTTAAAGTTATGTGTCGCTGTCTGAACAACTCATTCCACTCGAAAATATGTCCACGTAACATATGCACTCACTTTGTTCCCGTGGAAATTACTTACGCTAAAGTCTGTATGTAGGGATGCCTAAAAGACTTTTCTGTGTTTGCTTAACTCACTTTCTCCTCATGCGATAAGCTCATAGAAAAAAATTCAGTTTTGCTGGTGCTCCCAAGAAGTGTAAATATAGTGCTTAACAAAAACGGGATAGTTTATGATAATTTTATGTTTACTAAGAAAACTCATTAAAATATGGTTTTGTAAAACGAAAGGACTTCTATCGTCACAAACTTTCACGTGGTCCCAATTATCCCGACTGCCAAGGATGCGATGGTGTCGAAGTTTGACTCTGCGTACCTGTACAACTTGTACTCCTATACATGTACCAATACGGCAGCAGTGCTTATGTACCGTATAAAGTCCGTTATAGTTGCACAACGGATGGCCCACAACATGAACAATGGCCCCCGTGTATGTGTATGCCCACGCAGTGTTCGTATGTGTGCATCCTCACTTGCTCTGCAATTTATTTCCTAATCACGTCGAAGGAAAACAATCAGGGTCTTTCGATTTTAAGATAATAGGTTCCCTCGTCTACATCGTATCCATCGACGAGATATCCCATGGGGAAGTGATTGTTTTTCTTGCAATCCCCAGCCTGGAATTCTTCCCAAGACGGGCACTTTGTGGCCAGGTACTTCTCCGGCTCAGTCAGCGAGTCGAAGAAGAACTCGGGGGCCGCTCTGTGACTGCAGGCGACTGAATGGAGAATGAGACTGATGTGACACTCAGATAATGACAACTGATAACTTTTCGCTAAGTCACGTTTACCGGTAAATATTTCTTTCAAGAAGTCATCCGTGCAGAAAAAGTTGCACTTTTCCTCGCAGTGCAGTTGGTGACGTCCGCCATTCGGGTAAAAGTCAATGTGACCCAAAGGCTTCATAAAGCCAACGCGGCCCTAGCAAAGATTGCAAAGATTTGCACAGTGCAGTCGTCATAAGCACTCACAGCTACAGGAAAATATTCTTATGCATCTGCGCAGTATTTAGCATTGCTCAAACGGGACTTACATCATGAAGGTGTCCCCCGTTGGTATGTATCACGTCCACAAACTTTGCAACATCTTTGTTCAGGATGTCCGCAGGGTCGAGGACGTCAAAGAAAGGCTTGGCCGGATCCAGCGCTGTTAATCGTCATCATTTAGCAGTCTAACCAGTCATTTATTAGCAGTCTAATTCAGTCGTGCAAACCGGCGCGTATCGTACGTACCCACTTACTTTTAACGGACCGTGGACGAATAAGTATTCGTTGTTCACGTACCTTCACACGACTCTCTTTCAAAGGTTGTGGCGAATACTTGTACATTATTTTACACTTCAGTACATGCTATAGCAATACGGTTTCTGAGTGATCAGTGCGTGTTTTTGTTGAGTGTTCGTACGTATGTTTTCAGAAGGAATGGATGCGGTTACCTGTCAGTCTGGGTATCTTGTCCCCCCCTGGACTTTTCTTGGTAACCCACATTGCTGCTCTGGCCATTCCATGCGATCCCATACTGAATCCCACCAGATGAACCTTGGCCAAGTTCAGCCCCACCTTTTCCCTTAGTCCCAATAGCAGCTTGCCGGTGAAGTCTCCCACACGCAATGCTCGATCAACGCTGCCGTAGTAGTCCTTTATTGAAGCAAGCTGGCCCCAATCCACAACGATCACGTTTGCGTTAAGCGTGGCAACGATTTCTGGAGAAAGGCAGGAGAGTTGATGAGCAAAATTGTTGTACCGTTTTATTTGACAAAATGTGCGATAAATCGTATCGACATCAAATGTGGGGAATTTTTTTTTCAGAAAAAATGTCAAATATTGCAACGTTTAGAAAATACATGTACCATACTTTTTTGCGTGCACTGTTCAATGCATACGAATGAAGTTGACCTTCATGAGTGAGTGTTAAAAAGTGTGAAAAATGTTGGTTACATATTTTTGTTCAGAAGATGATATTTTCTTCCACTCAATCTACTTTTGTCATCTCTTTTGAGTGTGCCTATAGGGGTTGACCTCCACACCATATTGATGGCAGAATATTTTCTGGCTTTCAAAAAAAATGCATGAAAAAAGTGAAAAGTGCGTAAAAAAGGAAAAATCGTAAAAAAGGTGGTTTTTTCAAGTTTATTTGCGAAGAGTAGAATCTGCAGGCAGTTTAGCTGCTTGATTTTACGAAAAACAGATGGCGAAAGTAGACCGAGTGAAAGAAAACATGCATAATGTAGTAACCCAACATGAAGAACATACTTGTAATCCGGTAAAAAGACGAAAAAAAATGACAATAGGACGAAGATTGTGTCTGACAGTAACTGCAGTTGCTATCGTGAACCTGCACGCAAGCCTGAAGTTGTTGAAGTAAAAGAACTGTAGGTGCCCTGAAGCTCTAAAGTATCGACAAAAGTATCGTCTTGACTACACATTGAACTAGTTGAACGTTCGACTTATTGCAACAAATATCGCGATATTTGGTCTCGACGTATTTCGATGTCGACTTATTTGAGATATCGCACATCCTTCATTATTGTGCTGTTTAGGACCCTTTGCATATTCTCCCCAAGACGACTTAGAGTTTTCTGTCCATCCATGCATAAGCACGAAAGTGTCGTTGGTGGTGTCGATGTCATATTCCAGCTCGTCAAATGGAAAGGGGAGCGGACGGGGGTCCGGAGTACTCGGATCATGGAAAAAGTACCGCAGGTCCTCCAGGGGTAGCTAGAGCAATAGAATGTTCTGCGGAAATCTGGATAGTGCCTCTTCAGGAAAACGTACCTCATGATCAGCGTCACCGACAGCGTAGGGGGAGTGCTCGTGGACTGCCAAATAGTACTTGCCGTGTTCGAAACTGCCACACAAGACATTTTCTATCTCATTCCCTAGATTCATTGTCATCGTTCACTTACCCAGAGGTTTTCACATGAAGTCCCATTTCCATTTTGGCGTTATTGGTACAGTTGCCGGCAAGAAATGCTTGGTAGCTGTCACATTTGGTGGCCCAAAACTTCGTAGAGCCCGCAATGGATTGAGCGAAGTAGAGGATAGCGCGATGATGGCTGCACACTGGGGCGCGTTACATCAAATAATATGAAACTTGCACGCAAGTAATGTTCACGTGAGTGCTTGAAATGCGACATATTGATAAGCGCTGCACGTTGAAGAGATGAAATTGCTCTCGTGGGTTCAGCATCAAGGTGGCCACCGACGTGTACTTACACGTTGACATGTCGACAAGTTTCAGCTCCACGCAGGTTCGTTCATCGAAAAAGCAGTATTCCTTGCATCCAGGTTGATGCATTCCACCGCTGGGATAAAAGTCAACATCACCCAAAGGCTTTAAGTACGAGATGGACCCCTGAAAGGTTCAATTCTGCAGAGCAAGTCAATTTACCGTCCAAGGCAAACTTTAGTACCTCGTGTAATTTTCCACCCTGTGTGTGTATAACGCTGACAAAATGTGCGTCGTTCTTGTGGAGACGATTATGCTCTGCTTGAGGATCTACGGTCAGGTAGTTGGGATCCAAACCTACAAGATTCAGACGCCCACGGTTCATTCGCATTAATACTTCCACTAAGGGTGTGCCGAAGTTAGTTTTGAAATAAAGGGGAGCCTAACTCACACTAACAGTCCGGCTCAAAAGGATTCATTACACCTCGAGATTGCGGAAGTTTTCGACTATGACTTGTGAACTAGAGGGGTTTTTTTTAAAAAAAAAAAAAACCGAAATGCATAATGATGTTGACTATAAACGTCTCGTGCCCCTTCACAGTGGAATTCATCTATAACATTCATTTACACAACACATAGCGTTCAAAGAACAAAAGAGCGTTTGAAAGGAATTTACAATATTGAGGAGGCTCTCGAGAGACCGCTCATGAGAGATCGCTCACGAAGGGTGATTACTCATACTACGGAAGAAACTTCTTACTTCTTACTTGACGTCCCGCAAATCGTGTGTCAAAGTTAAGTTTACAAAAAAATCATGAAAACGATGTGGTAAAGGAGACTCACGATTTTCCAATGCATATTGCAAGCTGATCTTTAAGCATCCTGCGACAAGTTGTGGGTGAAGACCCATCGCTCTGCGCTGGAGCATCGGCAAGAGCATAAACATAGATGATGGCTCTTCACCCATAACCCTTTGCAAGTCACTTCAAACCTAGCTTGCAATCCAGCATTGCAATGCTATTCTATGAAAAAAGTGAACTTTCACGTACAACTTAAAAGATGGAAGGTTCTGACTTGGCGCAAGTGATCAGTGACCACCCCTTATGAGCGGTTAAAAAATACTCTTCGCTACCTTAAGGCTCGGTGGACACCTGCAGAATATGATGCAAACAAATAAAGAAACGACGCAAGTCCACTGCATTTCCGTTGTACGCCCCTTCCCCCTTTTTTTACCTGTGATCTGTGCCACTTTGAACGACGTGATTTCTTCGACCGTCCTGGCCGCCTTCCCGGCGCAGTGAGCTCCTAGGCCATGGCCCACGATGTGAGTTAGGTCGGGCCTGAGACCGCCATTGATGATCGCTGCAGCCAGCACCTCTCCCACACGTCTCCCCACCGGCTCCGAATGGCGAAAGTAATTTAAGGCAAAGTATGGTTCTACGATTTTGTGGAGAGGGAGGACTAGTTCATAGTCAACCACAAAAACGTTGCAGTCAAAGTGGTTGAGCAAACCTGCCAAGTTCGGATAGATATGTCAGGTGAGATAAGTACACACATTGCAAGGGAAGGAATAACTGCTTTTTTACTGGTGAATGTTTTCAAGTTGTCACGCTGTCAACTTACACATTGATAAAACGGAGTAGGATATTCTCTGATTTTGAGCATATTGGAAATTGAGGGCATAGTCACAAAAGGAAGAAATATTGTATACTGCTTGTACACATACCGCAAATGCATTTTATATTCTTTTACCTGTGAGATATTATCTTCGCCGTTACTATTTAGATGCTCTAACTAACAGTTACAGAAGTAGGGAAATCCTACTCTTTTGCCCAGATGTAAGCAGAAATAGTGGCTCCTTGGCAACATGAACTAAAGATGTTAAAAGCTGGCTACTGCATTCGACTTCGGAGATAAAACCTGTGCGCAAGCTTATTTTACTCTTACTTTCTACGAGGGATTCTCGGAAGTCCTGGACGGTGACGAAGGTATGCATTATGACAAAAGTCTGCGCGGACGCATTGAAGCCGGTCCCTGCCAGGGTATCCAAGTTGTTGGGGATGGCCACCGACGTCCAGTTGTGGGCTCTCGTGTACAGGGAGAAAGTGACCTGCAGATGAACATGTGGAGGTGACATTCGGCAACTTGGCAGGAAGCGAATTCGATGAGGTACCCACTTTTTGTCCTGATGACAGTTGACTAATGGTCAACAAGAGGAATGCTGCTGTCTTCATGGCGCCCGTCAAAGTTCCAAGACTATGGGAGTAACTGAGTACATGTAGTGAGTCTTTTTAAGTATCATTATAGATTATGCATACTTGTTGCACTCAGTTGATGCATTTAGCGACATTTGCTGTTCCACTATGATTGTCCCGTGGTGCCCTACGGAGCAGCTGCGAGTACCTTGTACAATCTTGTATCGCGGGTTCGGGGCCATTTAGACGGGCACAGACAAATGTTACGTGGCACACAAGTGTAATCACGACAGATTACACTTTTCCGCCACGAGAGATGTGTATCACTAGTGGACACTGCTAGTGGCGAACATGCGTTACACGTGAAAAAAAAATGCTGAAGTTTCTATCGTACTACCTCTATTCTGAAGAAAGTGCGACATAAGGTTATTTGAACTCAGTTATTGATGATGTAGGATGATGGGCAATTAGATAAATGTTCAAAAGGGTTTCAAAGATCATATTTGTTCTGCCGTCAAACTCCCAGTTTTCAATACATTCCTCCCCCCCTTAACTTTGTAGCCAATCAAAATGTCACTTGCCGCAGTGACAATGATGCTTCACCGAAGTCAACTGATCATGTTCTGGCTGCTACTCATGTGCTGGTGCTAAGACAACCTTAAATGATATC
>JAAUXU010121682.1_pt1 | contig 57799 bp, 68 predicted proteins | sample 7278151 | NCBI WGS metagenome assembly JAAUXU01 (sample SAMN14350113, study PRJNA611818) | marine sediment metagenome | isolation source: surface marine sediment (1.8m) | place: French Polynesia: Moorea | collected 2018-08
CGTCCATGTTGGTGATGTTGAACTCCATCCTGGCCACTTTTCGTCGTGAACATTTCTCTTTCTTTGTTGTTGAAACACACAAGTCAGCAAAACAGCTTTAAAAATCGTCCTTATGCCTTCAGTGCGTGGTTCAAATCCAGTTAAAACCAGTGCCAACGGACAAAAACTGGTGTTATAAGCGGGCCATTTTCTTAGTAAAATTGCGATTTGATTCGGTCCTGGCCATTTCTGGTGTTATAACCAGACTGGTCCTATATCCGGTGGTGTTATAAGCGGGGTCTACTGTACTTTCTGTAAAGCCCCGACACCAAAGTTCTTGACAAGAAACCTTTCCTTTCACCAATTGAGAAAAACAACTAAGACTACGCCTACTAACTTACTTGTTGGTTGTGGCATTCCCGAAGAGCGTCAGAATTGAGAACACTGGATAGGATCAGGAAGCGATCACCAAGTCAGAGTTCTTTCGTCCTGATCAGTTGCATTTATTAGACGGTTGCTTGTTTCGCTAACAAGCAACCGTCTTCGGTTGCTTGTAATGCAACTTTGCTAAATTTGCAAGCAACTAATGTGGCTTGTAATGCAAACTAATCCTTTGCATTGTACCAAACCTGGTGTGGTCATTCATCCGCAGTGCCACACGTAAGATCAATTTTGGTGCCCTTTCTTGCTTCTGTCCCCAAGCACCTGCTGGAGACAAAGTGGCTCCTGTCCCATGACTCGGCCGCACTCTGTCAGGATCCAGTCCTGTACTCAGACCATGGCTAAGGTCAAACCGGCGCCATTTGCGGCTGCAGTGCTGCTACTTTCGGAATTTCTGATGGTGCTTGTTGGAAAGGAGCAGAAGCCGCCGACCGGGAGCGGGTCCACCAAGGTCTGCATGTCCTTGACATCGTCGTTGGCAACAGCACCAAAGAATTCCAGATAGACTGACTCGTCTTCGCTGGTGCACCCCGACATGGTCATGAGATGAGCCAACACGAACGAGGAAGGAGGAGGATGGCAGAGGAGCTTCTGTGGCTGCTGCTGTTCCTCAAGCAGCCGATGGCGCTCAGCTACACAGCAGCTTTCTGGATGATGGTGAAGGTCTTGCTGTCTCAATTGGTGTTCCTGAATGCACTTTATTTGGCGCCTGCGCTGTTGGCACTGCTTATTCACGGTTCTGAAGAGCAGTTACCGCCCAAACAAGTGCTGTTGCGGCATCGCATTGAGACTTTGGCTTGCTCCGCAAATAGCTTCTCTAGGTCCGAGGTGGCACCATCGACGAACTCACTTGAAGGCTCACAGCAGCTATATATAGCTGCTTTGTGGCGAAGGTCGGGATCTCTAGGCTCGAGAGTCTGTGAAGGAAAGTAGTGATAGATCATGTTTGCGGGGTGAGGTGAGCTGCTCTTAATGCACTTCACTACAGGGAAGGGGAAGAACAATTTGCAGTTCATTTTGAGGCCCATCGTAGCACGGGCCACGGCAGACTACGAAGGCAAGTTGCAAATCTGCTTCGTCCACCCAGGACTTGACATTGTGAGACTGCAAACCCCAACCCTCTGGTTTCTGCCCGCAGGTTCAGTCCATGGGCTGGACCATCCGCGGCATTTGCAATTGTCGCCAAGATAAGCTTGCATGAAGCTTTTGACACTTGCTCTGTGGCAGAATTTGCTGCCACGTTCAGTTCGACGCCCTGGTGCACTTGATCCCCCTGGAACCTTTCCAAGCAACCTGTCCTTGTTTCAGTGCCTAACAGCTTGGGATTGCTTGGATTGTGGTTGGATTTTAGGCCGGAAAAGTCCTAACCAAAGGACTCACAATTGTGGACACGACGTTCAGAGGTAGACGACGTCATGGTGAAGCTGGCCGTCGTCGCCTTCTTTGGCAGGTGAAATGTAGGGGGGGATGTTATTGGTACCTCTTAGAACGCAGCTTCTGCATGTTCGGGTGCAATAGACTCCGCTTACAGTCATCACGTCCGTCCAGCCATTTTTGATGACTGTAGCCGATATATTCCTTCATCCCATTCTTGATGTTTAGCCGGTCACGACTGATTCTCATAACCGATATTTGATGGCTGTAACCGATGAAATCATGCCAGATTTATGGAAAGAAATTTCGGGACTAGGGAAATTGATGACTGTAAGCAAATTATGACTGTAATCTAGATGACTGTAAGGGGACCGCGTCCAGCCCCTCTGTATCATATGTGCAGTTCCTAACAAGGCAGCTACTGCATATACATCCACAGATACTACGTACAGGGCAACTGCATCCGCGGCTGCAACATAAGACGTCGCTATATACATAGTTACAACATACGTCCGTCATGGGTTGGCCCGAAAGCCGAATCCATGTAATGTTAACTATCATTTTTCACTTTGGTGTAACGGGCTAGGTAATCTCGGCGAAATGTTAGCTCAGGACCTTGAGCAGATTCGATAACATAGACAGTGCGGGCTTTGACCACCAGGCAACGGCCGGCATAATAAAACGCTGTCTTGGTTGAGTCATGGGTACCAACCCATTGTTGCTGGCCCTGGACGGCAGCACAAAGTACAATGTACCGAGTTCATCATTGCCTCTATATCGCACATCCACACCGGTGCATTCATAACACACACGAGCGGAAGCCACGATGCAGATAACGCAACAATGCAATGTTGATTGATGCAACCTCACGTTGTACCACCGCTTCTTCAACTTCTGGTCGGACTGAGCTTACCTGCAAAATGCAAGCCTATTTGTCTGCGCCCGGGCTTAGACCATGGCGGCTTCCACCACCGAGCTGCTGGCGAACGACACGCTGATGCTGATGCTGTCCCTCCCCAAAACATGGATCCCTCGCTTAGTTCTTATCCGACAGAGGAACGACAAAGATCACTATGGGGAGGTGCTCTGTCCACCCGTGGAAGGTGTGCGCGAAGTAGCCTTCACTTTGATACAGGCCTTCAAGAGTCTCTCGCAGGAGCGCGGCATGTTGGACTTTAAAAGAACGACAGAGGCAGCAAGTTAGAGGCTCTGCATACTGAATTCACGAAGTTTTGCTAGCAAAATGTTATCTCACGTTTGATCTTCAAGCATACTAAAAAGAGCTGTCTGAACTCGATCCGGAAACTGAAAAGTCACTGATACAACAAGTATTGGCAGTTAAAGGCAAACAGATTGAGACGGAAGGAGATATTCAAAACTTCACTTCTTTACCTCATACAAACATGCATTGCTCAAAAAACTGTTTGACTGTCAGTGCAATTACTTCGTTTGGTATTTGAGAGCCACATAAGCCCGGAAAGTGATCAGACCAGTACGTAGGACTGAGCAGAGCAACTTACGCCACGTTGTCATCTTGCAACCTGCTCGGTTTAGTGATTGCAACCTCACTGAAGCAGGCGAAAGCAACAGCCAGAAGGCTGATGATACACATCTTAGCCATTCATAATGAACTGGCAAATTTGTTGTCGAAACTTAGTCAAGAGTTGACGATTGAATATTTCTGATCAGTTGCGGCTAAAACCTCGAAAATCGGTGCATTTAAGTGCGATTTCGGCCGCTTAACAATATATCAGCAAATTCGCGCCCACCCAGCTCTAGATTGACCCTCCAGTAAGATGGGAAAAAGAAAGCTCTGAGATTTTATGTCCACACATCGAAATAAACGTTCCCCCCCCCCCATAGACTGCTTCAATAGCACCACTGACCACTGTTCGTGTTGCTGCGGTGCACTAGGTCAGCTCAGTGGACACTTTATCGAGGTCAGTCACAGTAGGTGTCTGCAGCAAAAAGAAACATTTTTTCACTCGTTGTTTATGATCGAACTAAGCTGAGTCTTGACAGTGATCCTGTGCAGAAGTGGGTGAAATCTCGAAATGAGCATTCGTCGTCCACCATTTTTCGCATGTAATTTTGTTTCGGCACATACCAGCCAGTAGTATAGTTCTGTCACAGTCCAAGGATCGACTCTTGATTTTTCCTCTGTGATAGTCTCTAGCTCACTGAAGATGTGGAGCCAATGTGACAAACGGTATCAAGAACATGTCCCCCCACGTCTCCAGTGTTCTTGTGTAGGAGCCCGCTGTTCAGCCATGGGTCCAGATCAATCTTAGCCTCCTATTTGAAGTTCCTGGTGCCAGCCTCTGGCGCAGACGACGAACGAGGGGGCAATAATAAGTAATCTTTTTACATCAACGCGCATTAGTGGACCTGAGGGGTCTCTTTTTTCCTAGGGGAACATTAATTGATGGCGCGAGGGTCACCTATTCTGCTTGTGACACAAACCTTTGCGTCCCTCTAGACCAATGTGATGCGCTGTCATATTCTTGGCCCCGCGGACGGTCCATCTATTCCCTTGTACGAGTATTATCATTATTGCTTATTACCATATATACTTATTATTTGCACAAAATAATAACTATCATCTATGGTCGACAATGACCACGTTTACCTTAGTGACGACAACAATGTCATTGACGATCAATCACGTATTGAACATCCGCTAGATCATGCTCCACCTCACGCAGTCCTCGCCGTTGGCTCCGAACTGACGTGGACGCGCCGGTACGGCAGGATTTCGGCCTCTGCCCCCTCCATGGTTCCTTCAGCTCGGTGTGCTTTGAAGGGTCTTGAGAAAGTTCCCATAAAATAAAGCTGTTGTGTAGACCTTTAGCTTTTGTTTGACACCGAGAACGACCATATGACTACTATCGTGACCAAATGTGCATCAAAAGAATGCAGACTCCAGCGCTCCCCTGCGCGTGTTGGTCATGGAAGGTGATCAAGGAGCAGACTGGGGACAGAAGGAGGACACTGAGGTCGGTGATGGTCTTGAGGAGTCCCCCGACCCAGGCAGGAAGTCGTTTTTAAGACGTCTATTGTTTCGTCAGGGTTTTTTTTGTCGGTCACGCAACCTTTCAATGCAGTATCTGGACGAGCAGTGTGGCAGACAGGTCTGACAGCGATGGCAAGCTTGTCAACGTCGGTGAGTGCGAAACCATCAAATGCGAAAATGACACCGAGAGCGAGGGCAGCATCAATCACTATCACTTCAAGCCCCGACGTTGCGACCAGCGTGATGACATCGAGCGCGATTACATCTAGTGTGACAACGACATCGAGCACGACAACCACACGGAGTGCGTCAATGACATCGAGTGTGATAACGCTGAGCTGTAGCGTCCATCCCTGGTGGTTTAGATACGAACACTAGGAACAGTAGCACTGGACTATGTTGTACAGTCGAACTTTGATACAGTTAAGCAGCTGCCGTTAGTTCACTCTATCGAAATCTTCTATGTGACGAGGGTCGGACATTTCATAGAGTAACTATTTTGTGCAATCTTCACTAAATATAGAACAAGAGTGACTGCTGCGTTTTTGGACAAGCCCGTCAGCTTTCGGTTGGCTGCGTTGGTCAGCCTTAAGAGGCCATAACACCCCCTAGAGGAAGCATATACAGTATGGGGAAGGCTAATCCAGACAGAGCTTTTTTATTACAACTCATACCGTATTAATCATGAGATTGTGTTGTGCACCAATGGAAAGATGAGAATGTCGGCTTTGGAAGGACATTTTGTTTGTCAGCATTGGTCGAGAACTAAGGATGCAGAAAGCCAAAAGGAGGAGAGTGGCCGATTTGCTCCACGTCGGGACCAAAGAGGACGTCGTGATGGACATGGACGGAATGGCCGGAAGTCCAGTTTTCGATGGTGAAAAGTCCTCTCACGAGGCCCGTTGCCAGGGGCGGAGGAGGTCAATCCAAAATTTGAAGAGTCATCAACAACCTCAATGCACAGGATGGCCAAAGTGATGTACGAGCAGACAGACAGGAATGCTGTCAAGGGTCTGCGGATGTTCTCCAGAGTGCAACCTCACCATCAGCTCCTGAGGCAAAGAGATGTCAGCTTTGAGCGCTGTGGACAATGGGTGTCCTGGCTCCAGCAGAACGGGTCCACTGTGAAAATCTCCTTTAACGAGTACCTTTTCACAGAGGATCAAACTTTTAACGGGCGCCACGACTGTTGGGCGGTCCCACCTGACGCCGGGGTGATCATTCTGATACGTAAACTAGAGATGATAATCCTGGGAATGGTTGCCAATCATGTTCACCACACTTCTTCACATCGCCCTGAAGGAGAACAGGCCTGTCCACTTGAAGGTCCTCCAGGTTGTGGGACCTTGGATAAAGGTCACTTACCTCAGGGACAACTTGAGGTGGCAGCAGAACGGCACTCCATGCGACTCCAGCAAGAAAGTACAGGATGGACTGACAGAAAATAGAGCTCAGTCGTCACTTGCTAGCTGAATTGGCTTTCAGGTCACCTCTTTGCCCGGTAAAAGGAAGCGAAAACAGTAAAAACAGATTCCGACGTCAAACGAACAAAGTGTCACATCATCATGGTGAAGGGCTCGGCCTTCGGCTGCTCCAACAATCACGGGAAGAAAAACTCCTGTAGGGTCATTTTGTCCAGTCCCCAAAGGTTACGGCGTAAACGGGAGTCACTGTAAAAAACTTCTTGACTCCGTGTGTGTGTGTGACTTCGGAATTGCTTCCACAATGTCGACACGAAGCAGAAAATGGCTGCATGCGACTTCTAGTAGTTATTCCTTATGTGGGAAGCCTTTTTGTGCTGTTTGTTGCAGGTGGATCTCAATTTTGCCACATGCTTGTTGCTGACGGGCGGTATTGTAAAAGCGAAGTTCAATTAAACAGTGCTATCCCGTTCGATGCAGCTGGACCGTAAAGTAGCACTGGTCACTTTTGGGTGACTGCACAAGACAACGGCAACATTGGACATCAACCTCATATTGCACGAATGCGATCTTTACTTCTCCTAAGTTCACAGGGAAGAAACAACATTTCCTTCGCCTCATTTCATGACTACAACTACTTCAGCTCCGCGTGGTGGTGAAGATTAGGTTATGCCGGAGCAATGTTGAAAATCGCCTCCTTCACCAACTAAGTACAACCAAATCAACTTCTCCAACAGTCTGGAAACTTCCTTTCTGGCTGAGGGAACCGTGGTCAGCGGGAGACGTGAATACGAACGTCCTTTTGTACATGGGCGACACCAACGCGTTGGACAGATTTGCTCAGATCTCAGTCAGAGTCAACGTCACCACCTTGAACCTGACGTCATCTTGTCTTTTGGGCGACCAACGATGGGTCTAGTAACGGAGTTGATGGAGATATTCAAGAGAGGCAGGAGGACTCTTTCCCACTTGATGACTGTGGTTAGGCTACAAAGCAAAATTACTCAGTTTTTTCCTCAAAAGCGTTCTGATCCACTTGGTCATATATAGTAGACACCTAACGATGACCACGGGGCCAGTCAGTCGATGCCTGTCCACAAGGACTGCAACCAGCACGTAGACAGAGTCATCAGACCGGAGAGGTTCGTGACTGTGATGGCGCGGATGCAACAACTCCAACCTCGTGAGTGTCCGTGAAAGACGATAATGGCACCCGGATACTTCCAGCATCTGGCGCACAAGCAGTGCTCCAGATGCACCGCCGGGCTTGGTGGCCCCAGTTGGGGTAGCGTTGGCTGTTGCACAAGGTTCAATGTCAGACTTCCAGCAGAATCGTACTTTCTTCTTACGTCATTCGCAACTTGGAGTCCTGATTGTACGTCGGACCTCGCAGTACAAAGTGCAACACACATAGGAGAGTCACACGCACAGGACGCTGCTTATCACATGTTGACGATATCAAAGTAGTACATGCAGCGTCAGTCAGGAAAAGTATCCCGAGATGACGATTTGAGAGTCTGAAGAGACAAAGACGTCTCGTAAGTACCTTTTTTGACTCGCACTGTACAGCCAGACGTAATCGTGGCCGTTTCATTTGCATGCGACTGAAGCCTTTTTCACATTTTTCCCCCTTCGTTCTGCAATCGTTCAGATCGATCGGCAGATTTACTTCGCTCGAGGTAGGACTGCGGTGTCTCCATGGCGAGCACGTGTAAACTTAGCCTCGAACATCCTTATACGAAATCCTGCATCTGCCCTGCGCTGTGTGCGTCCCAGTGGAAACACGTGCTAGGCCTAGGCCCAGTGAACTTTACAGTATTTTTCACGTGTCAGAGGATGACGCCTCAGGCTTTGTTAGCCCGCTTCCTGCAAGGAAGCCGTAGAAGAGAGTAAAAATACTGGCGGGAGGCCTTCCATCTCTCTGCCACGGTACTTTTTACCACGGAACGAGTGTCACTACGTCGATACGTGCTTCGCATAAGCGAATTTTTCGGGAAACTTTTGGTTTATTGCAAGTTTTAGCAGGGAAATTTTTACATTAACCTTGTGTAATCGCAATTTGCGATTGTCCTGATTCTTAGTTCACTGCCGTCGGTCGAGTATATGTTGTCAGTGCTTTGGGGTCGCTTTGTACAGTTTACTTTATATATATGAACTTTTGCCAGCTGTTTCATCCAGTGAGCCAAGGTTTTGTATTGTACTTTCATAGGAGTCTATACTGCTGCATGGACTAGTCTACTTCTTTCGAGCAAAGCTTTTGCTGCAGACCGACAGACGCAGAGACAGATGCATCCATCTATTTACACGCTAGACGTTTGGCTCATCACACTAGGACTTCATGCAGTGATGGACGCAGCACACTTTTGCACTTTGCGACGTGTAAGGCGCTGTGTCAGTGTGGAAATGGCATGGAACCAGCCCAGCATGAATGAGATAAATATTACACTGTACGATATTTACTTTTGGATTTTGAGTTTTTTCACCGACAACTGTGAAATGTACACCGGAGCTTGCAAGAAACGGCTATTATATTTCCCCAGGGGGTATAGTGGCATTGCAGTACCAGGAATGTGCTTAGGGACATTAGGGAAGCTCAATAAGATTTTCTTTTTGAAAGTTGTGTAGTATCATCCAAGCGTATGTTAGTTGCCCCATGGCATCATGGGTTATGATGAATCTCACAAAAATACAGAATTGAGGCAGTTTTCATCATGAATAAGATATTTTTGAACATTTTCTGAATTTGTAATGGGCTTAAAGCCCATTCTATAAACTCTACTCCTCATGCATAGGAATGAATGCTTCTACTACTACTACTCACCGATGTCACCTACCTGTGGGAGAATTTACAAGAACTAGGATGATCTCCTGGAAGTAGGAATATAAATTTCTTTAACCGCTTAGCTCTTCACTTGTGCTGCCATCTAGCGAACACTAATTCAAAGTCTCTTAAATTCAAGCTGAAGCAGAGACGCCAGGCTAGCAGAGCATTAAAGTCGTCAATGTGAGCTCTAAAGGGTCCCTGCCCTGACTTATTTACTGCTCATACTAAGTCACAGTGACGTCAGTAGAGGAAGTCTTACTTTACAAGAGATATCTCTCTAAGTTGCCTCCAATTATACACCCAGGGAAATATTAGTATTATCACGTGCGTTATAAAATTTTGCCAGTCCAAATTGTTTTTGTCCAAGTGTTCAATTTTTTTAGAATAAATAGTCCGTTTCCATTGCTCTCTCTTTTTTCACTGTAGAGAAAAAGGTCAAAAATGGACACCAACGTTCTGCTTATACTCAATGCCTGACTTTAAGTTGTGTTCGATTTAGTCACGTCCAGACAACTACAGAGGAGACGTGGTTGCTGTCGAGTTTCGTACATTTCGCCAAGGCCGCAATTCCTCATTCCCTTTAGCAACACTGATATCGAAACTGACGCCAAGACGTAGAAGCAGTTCGTGCCATGTCATTGTCGGTGTTGGTGTCGGGATCCTGCGCAAGACAAATTTTGAGCTAACGTTGTCACTTGACTTCAGGAAGTTGACCTGGCCCCTCAGTGTGATCGACTGATCTGGACAAGTCAAGAGCACAAAACACCAAAAAGTAAAGCCTGGTATATTATTACTCTATCATCAACTTGTGTGTCCAAATGTCAAATTATCATTCAACATACCCAGGTACAGATGAAGTAGCTTCCCTTTGACGAGCGCTACTTTGACTGCATCTGGCTTTCATGAAATGTGTGCCAATGTAGAAAAAAACATCCTTCGGTGACATATAAAGACTTTTTGCTTCCATCGCGGAAAATACCTCTGAAACAAGTCACATTTCTCTGTGTCATTCTAACCACTTTTACAAACGCAAGCAGATGTTGATCTGGGAGGTCTTCACACGGTCTGTGTCCATTCTATTCAAGCTATGGAACAGTGGTCAGTATGACGTCGACCGTTGAAATTTTACTCATTCGAACTTTTTCGAGTCCTTAATTGAAAAAATAAAGTACAAAAAGTGATTCTGACTGTACAACCGTTAAACTGTGTTAACCGAACAATTGATTTATTTATTGCTGTGCAGCCTTCAAAAATGGACAAGATGGGGAGATGAGGGCAAACAAGGCTGGTGAGGCAATTGAAATGAACGTAGCTGATGACCCCGCGGCTTCTACACAAATGAATGAAGTACTGGAGTAAAAGTGACGCCGTCAGAGAAGATGTGTCACATTTGCAAAAGTGTGAGGACATTTTCCTCAGATGGCATGTGAACCAGTGTTGACTTGTTTTGCCTTTTCTGCTTCTTCGCAATAGCAGCAATTCTTCAGTGAGTCATCATGAATCTCAGCGCCGCAAAATTTCCTCTCGATGGATCTAATATATTGCTTCATTTCATGCAATGATTGTTGCGCTCCATATCCATTTCTGTAGGAAGCTAATTCGCTCGCACTCTGTGCATGGAAATTTCCGGCAACGATAATGATAGGATTCGCTGACGGAAAATATGTTTTGAATGGGACTTCGTTTAAGGCCGCTTTGCCTTGTTATGTAGGCACAAAGTTACAAAATAAAAATTACATACTTTGAGTCGAAAAATGAAATTATCTTTCCTCTTGACTGTGTGACACATCACATATGATTGTATATACATCTTATGCATTTCTTATGTGTGGTGCTGCTGTGTACGTCTTATATACATTTGAGGCCTAAGGTTTAGGTGTCATTATAAGGAAAAACAAAGTCGAATGATAACTGCTCTTCATTACTAATAAAAGGCGAACCTTTGAAGCTGTTTTTAAAGCATAACGTCCTGACTGACTGATAGCATCACGCGTGCTGACAGAAAATCACCTGAAACGAGATGTAACATGAATTAATAGACTCATGCAAAAATGAGGGAGTCGAAATTTTGCATGCAGGGTTTCTGCTGAAGCTCACTTGTTCACTCATTTCAGCAGTCAGAACATTCGCTGGCACAATTGTAGTGGTTGCACTGTGCGTTCTCGCGAGTCCGTGTCTCTCCTTTGGGATTCATATGTATTAGGCTAGGTTGAAAAGGGGTCAACTTTGGAAATTCACTGACTGCATCTGAGGTTCGTTACACAGGCTCAAAAAATGAAGATGTAGTCAAATACTTTGGAAAAAAAATTGTCTTTACCTCTGCCCATCTTGATTTGAAATTTATGTAGTCAGCCACTGTAGTAAATTTGCTCCAAAAGTAGATTTCAGCTCTGGTGGCTGTCAGAAGTTGCCAAACTGGGTGAAAATCACTCATCAAAATGCTGACATGCTTCAGTTTGTCAGAAAAATATTATACAGCCAGTCCTGAAGAAAAAAATGCAACCTATTTGATAGTATTATGCAACTATAAATGCATTTGGGCATAGCTAAAACTCCTTTTTTTTCACTATCATTTGACTACAAAGTCTTCAAATGGTTTGTGGTGACAAATTTTGGGCACCCATGGGGAATTCCAATTTTCGACCTAGCCATACTTACGTACAAGTGACATACATTCATTGTACATGTTATATATATGTATATACGCCACGTTTGTACTGTGCATTACAATACCGAGCCAGCTAGCAAACTACCGAACATACAGTGCTGTCCACATTGCCACTCTACAGTGATGTGCAATACTCCCAGATGCGTGTGTGCGTAGCAAAGAGAGGACGCTCGCCTTGTGCGTGCGTGCCCGGCATGAGACGCGCACGGCTGCTCTCTCTCTCTCTCTCGGCCGTTGAAGTACCTAGGCCTTTTCTCTCTTGAAATGATGTTCATTGCGTTTGCTTGTTCTTTCTCTCCTGGCACATGTGAAGGCAAGTGTACTGGTGCGCGCAGGCGGCCGCGGCCCCGCGCGCCAGCGTCGCCCTCCATCAGCCTGTCGTCGTACCCCAGTAGTACGAAGGACTAGCAGAAGTGCCTGGCGTGCCAAGCAAGCCTCTTTTTTTCCCCCCCGCTCTGTCTGTCTCTCCTGCGCTGTACACACAAGTCCGTGCATAGGTACTGAGCGCGTTCTGACGTGCTAGTTACCCGGCCGCTCTCTAAATGTGAGTACCAGCTCGGGGAGGCCAACTTAGAGAGGGCCGGGAGAGGGGAAAAGACTTATTCTTCTGTCAGCCTTGCTGCTCCACAGTCCTCGAACGCAAATCGACCGGTTCGGTTCTTTTGTCTCACGCAACTGTGTGTGTTGAGAAGAGGCACCCGCAGGGACAGCTCGATCGACGTCCAGACTTTTTCTTCTGTTATGGCCAATGACGGCGACAGCAGCAGCGGCGGCGGCTGCGGCGGTGACGGGGCTTCATCTCGGGTGTTTCTCAAGTCTGACTGCTTCAGGAGCAAAGAGGATGTGAAGAGGAACAGTTGCGAGAGGTTGAAGGAGGAGGAGAGCGACCAGGACAGAGACGGAACGTTCTACACGTTCCCGCACATGCAGGTACGTCCGTCAGTTGCACTGTAACGTGTGCCAAGTCCTGCACGTGCGCCCATGCTAAAGGTTCGTGGAACAGAAGCTTCAGACTGCAGAAGGACGAGACCACGCAGGACACGTCCCTGTATTTTTTAGTAGGTCTTGTATACACGTTGACGTGGGTGCGTGCTGGTAGGATGCTTTGACGTGTGCAGGACGCACAAAGCACGCTCGAAATTGTCAGTGACAGAAGTTGAGTGAGCAGCCCCTTGGTCCAAGAAGCACTCAGTATCATGCCACCCATGAATTCATCACTTCTAGTTGTCACTGGTAGGAGTTGTGACATTTGACATCATGTGAGGAGAACCCGACAGGACATGGAAATTCGTCAGTACAGCGAAAAAGCGTTAGGTGAAGTAAGTAATGCGTCGTAAACCATGATGAGTTCGTACAACGCAGACATGACGGATCTACATAGTTGGAAGTGAAAAAGCAGATAAAACTTTTAACAAAGACCTGTAAAATGAGTGTCACAGTAACTCAGTAACTGCAGTAACTGCAGTAACTCGGCTGCACTTCAATGCAGTAGCTGCAGATATCCGAAGAAAGCATCGATCTCGATTGGACGGTGAGTTTTTAAGGTAAAGGATTCCGATGTAGATCTGCCCTGGGATTTTACTTCAGCGCTTTGAGGCCAGGTAGAAAATGAATTTCACTGGTTTACGTTAATTGATCGGCCAGGAAACAAGCTCAGCAAAGAGTGGACGAACATTTAATTCCTCTGGTTCGTTCGTTGAGCATAAAAGTGCATGCCTTGAGTGAAAATGTGGCGTCTGACTAAGTGTGTTGTAGCGAATATTCCTTGCGTGAGCGTCGGCGTAAGTACAGAGGACCTCCTGCAGATGTTTTTTTCTTTGTACTTCCTCCTCAGATAGGCATCAATATAACTATGTACCAGGTCAATTGTGTCTGCAATAGTGCTAAGGGATTTACTGCGCACATCACACTACAGACTTTGATCTCGCATCCTCATCTGCAGCGCACATAGCACTTTCTCGAACGAAAATCACCTGAAGCTTGTTTGCCCACATGCAGGAAGAATTCTTGAAAGCATCTATCTGCACCTATGGTGGTGTGACCGTAGATACGCACAATCATTTTTTCCTACTCAATCACCCTGAGTGGCAGGCAGCACACAAGTCAGTACTTAGGCAACTACCGTGCAAAAGTGTCAGTATAGTTTATTGTGTGCATGAATCTTAAAGAGACGACAATCAGACTCTTTTTTGACATAACAGCACAGGATATAGCTTTCATTTTTATAAATACTTCGCAGGAAATGTGTCGCAGCACCTGTGAGAGAAATTGCGTAACTGCAGTGTTGCACTGTACGGGAGTCACATTCATGAAGGATAAATACACAGTATTTATTGCATGGGTAATGTCACACTTGTGACTGTAGCTGTGAAGCTCGAGCTTCAGCAATATTGTGGGACCAGCGCAGAGAATATGTACGACATGTACAAACACATGTTATGGCTAAGTAGACATAAGGACATGCATATATCGAGCATCTTCTTTGAAGTACCACCACAACACTGATCAGAGTGGCCTCGTACTATAAATAAAAGCTGGAAGGAGAAGTAAGGTAAGCGTGGGTTAGCTTGTGTACGTCAGCCCAGGGTTGACAGTAGCAAGTACCTCGACTCTGAAGAACATCTCATACTACACAGATTGGCCCTATTCGGGACCAGAAAACCTTAGATTTGGCTCTTTTTGAACTTGTTTTGCCAGAAGAAATTTTGGGATACATGTTGTGCTCTTAATTGGTGTTTGGCCCATTTTGAAAGTTTCTATATAGCAATCGGGCCATTTTTCATGATGGATCTGGTAGCTCTGTGCAACAGTACTATCGGTCGCCTGTTTTCTCTGACCTCCCGATCCCGTGCATGCTGTAGGCATCCCTAGATTAGATCAAATTAGGTGTGGTGAGGACAGCGCCTTCACTCCTGATGAAGCAAGTGGCCACCCTTGTCAGAGTTGTCGTGATCGTGGTCCTACACAACTCGCCCCAATGCTCCCAACAAGTCGTTCACGCAGCAACGTGCGCTCACACTAAGACTGCTATGAATCATCAGTCGGATTCGAAGTGACTCGATTCGTGCAAGCTTTCGCAGAGCAACACGACTGGCATGGAGTCAAAAGTCTCGTCACAGTCACAGTCTGCGCGTTCACTAGTGCTGGGTATAATTTCAATTGCAACTCGAATCCAATTTGAGTCTTCGCTGGGTTCGTTATTGAGGCCAGTCTCAATGCTGTCTTGCCAAAACTGAACTTCAGTTAGGTCTTAACTTGGCTGCTCCTTACTTTTCCTTCGGACAAAGATTCGATTGGGATTTGAATTGAATTCGAATCAGATTCAAAATGTAAAACATTTGCATGAGGGTTCAGACTCGTGGAGCTCATTACTCCATCAGGATTCAGTAATTACCGTTTATTAATTCGACCCAGCACTAGTGTCTCCAAACGAAGTAGCGACAACAACGTTTCGTTAAGAAATTTATGTCCTGCAAGCATTTCACACAATAGGTCGTCAGCACTTAACACGCAGTCATTGAATGTATAGCACATATGTAGCACGCAGCGCTGGAGTCGACACAAGTTGCTCTGCAGGAACATCCCACGACTTGTGTACGTGTGTGAACACCACACAGGCACACGAACGTCCTCTTTCACTTGAGTGTAGTGATCTCCTGCGAGTGTGCCTATGCGCGCAACGTTCTGCAGTACAGTACATGACATTACATTATTGTAGTACGACGAATGTATGAAGCCTGGGCTTTCTTCCACCACCCTCGACTGCTTCAAGTCTGTCTGCCAAGAATGCGCTTTATTTTAGCTCGTGCCTTTTCTTTTTTTGGATGGGGAAGGGGGGGGCGAGGATTTGAGACATGATTCTAGTCGGGATCGACTGAAGTACGACCTCGTTCTGTTGGGAAAGTGGTGTCAATGGTGTACAAGGTCCGTGCGATGACATACGTGAAACATATCTGGCAGCTTCTGGAAACAAATTATACGTGCTATAGAGTTATCAGCGAAGAGAACTGCATCACAGCATGCAATTACACTTCTTGCGGCTGGCTGCGCTGTACTACGCGGACTGGTTCTGCATGAAAATGATTGCTATCGAGCAGTCTTTGGGGCTACCCACGTTTCTTCTCAGGGTGAGCTGTCGAGCGCTCACTCTTGCCTTTCACGGCAAGCTTCGTCGTCGTCCTCGTCGTCGTCGCCGGCCTTGTAGTAGTAGTAGTTGTAGTACGGTACCTGAACGTTCTCTCGTAGTAAGCTTCTTGTCCGTGGACGGGGGGCAGACGTCGTCGTACGTATGTAGCTGCTCCAACTGCATCACTGAGGCCAAGCCTGACGACGGCTTTCCTACTAAAAAAAGAAAAGCATCTATTCAGTGAGAATGAGTCATCCAGGCGCGAGGAAGCTCGCCAAGAATGCGGTAAATGAAGCTTTTCTTGACCAATGTTGATCCACTCTCATTCAGCTCCTACTGCAGCTTTTCACAAACGGAAAAAATATCTTGATACCTTGGTTTCTCATCATGAGGTGTTAGTTTGATACGAGGTCAAAATTCTCGGTTCAAAATACTTTTTTTATCATATCATAAGGTCAGAGTCTCGAGTCACCCGATTCTAAAAGAAACTACCAGTAGTTTCTGAAATGCGTGCAGCTACGGAAATGCTGAAAAGAGGCCTGCAAGAGTATGACTTTTGTCTTCCGTGGGGCTCTATAAGTTTTAAAAAGATGTAGAAAACGCAATCGTTAGAAGTACAGCTCTTGAGGATTTTCTGGGATTAAATTTAAAGCCTATTTTCAGCAATGTTCAGTTTCGTCTGAAAGATTTTGATGGAAGGTCAAAATCGTCTGTGACCCCATAAGTGAAAATCCATTGAAGAAAGGTTTTCGCACGGAGGCCACGAGTCTCATGCCCAAAAAGTGGACTTCTACAAGAAATGTACTTATCCTCGAGATTCACCGGAGGATGCAGTTGATAAGTGTCGTTCACTTGGTACCTTTCCAACTGTTAGTAGAGCGAGGAAATCACGCTCCTGGGCTGCAGCTGATGCAATAAGTACATGTACACTTTCCTGCGCGGTACCTTGGCGCTGTACTATACCTGGACCGCACGCATGACCCCCGTGCTATACCTCAGGCGCACGTACTTGTGACAGATGACTTGGAAGTACCTTTTGACGAGCCAGCAAAACAGTTCAGCCTCATTCATTCATCTTTCTTCCTCACCAGATCTTCGTCATGTCTATGCTTGCGTGAAGTCAGCCTGTACCATATGTTGCTTTTCTTTCTACGACGCAGCACCCCCAGGGACTTCAGAAGGTCTTTCTTCACGAGGAACATCTCGTACTCTGCGAGGCATGAGTCACCAAGGTCCGCCCACGCCCCCTCCTGCTACCCCACCCATGCCAATGCTCCATTCTTTTCACCAAAATGTCTACATACGTAGAAAGTCCTTTGTCGAGCGAGCGGGAGAACCATCTGGAAGCCATATGGCAGGAGATTCTCCACTGTGGAATCGGTCGGGCTTCCTTTCCTTCTCGTCCTCTCTCAGTGTGCTCGCGCGTGCGTGAGTGTGTGTGCGTGCATGTAGGTACGAACTGCATGCACATATATGTAATGTGTGTGTGTATGTACGTGACGCACACGTATGTGATGCATGCACGGACAGACGTGAAAGACATATGTCAGGCAAAAGCTCGGTTAGGTTGACCATTTATATCCTGGCTGTTCTGGGGCAATGAAGACAAGTCGGGTATTGTCAAGATTCACGTGAGGCACGAAGAGGGGATAGGGGAACAACTTGATGGTGACACAACAGCCCCACTCCTCATCACTGTCTCGTACGGACATTGACAGTGACAACAAGCTGAATCCTCTGCCAGGCGACAGCACAGGTCTTGGTCACGTCATCCACGTCCAAGATATCATCCCACCTGTCACGGACATAGATCATCACGACTCTTATGTTCATCTGGGCAATTCCCAGCTGTCAATCTCATACATGCAAAATCAAGAGGGTTGCAATCTGGCAAAGATGGCGGCCGCATGGTCATGATCCTTGAGTGCTGAGTTGCTCCACCAGTCGCTTCTGGGTCAACCTTGTGGTGCAGTCTGAGCACGAAGGTGTCATTTGGTCTGAACATGACAGTCCCCAGTGCATACCTGATCCAGTCCGTGATTTTCTCCAACACCACTTCCTGATACGTGGTGAAGTTGAGTGTTGTCTTGACTGGGGAAACAAATGGACGGATCCCTTTGGCCGCCTAAAGCCATGGCTCCGGAGACCATCACACTTGATGGGTTTCTTTGGTGACGCACAGGTCGAAGAGTTGTGTCAGGAGCACCAACCTTGGAAATGATCACCCTGGCGTTCTGCCTGTGGCACTCCACTTGGAGCACCTTCTCATCTGACCACGCCACAATCTTGACAACAAAATGGCAGCCCTCCACTTTGCTAAGGGAGCTTGAGCTTCTTGCCATGCTCCAGTTGCTTTGCATCTTGCCAAGAGAGGATATCATGGCACACAAGAAGGGTGGCAGACTTCAGGTTCACCTTCAGGCACTTCAGGGTGATGGCACTCATCTTCAAGTTTCTGGCAAGCTCAGAGATCGACTTCTCCCCATTCTCTTCATCGCCACGGCCAAACTCCGGTGTGACAGCTGTCATGGGCCTGACATTGTGTTTCCTGCGGTTCACATCCTCACGGCTCCGGTGGTACCCCCACTTGAGCCTCTTGATGAAGTTAGGATGGAGCCTGAGCTCGTTTATCACCTGCACATTGGCACCAGCCAGCCTTCAGAGTGCCAACAACCTCATATCAGATCATTCCTGGCCCAAACCTACTTTCGCCAGCCGCCTCCGAGGCATTCCTGGCAGTCTTGGCACTGGAGGTCACGTTGAAACCACAGAAAAGGTCAAGAAAGTTCATTGAGTCCCTTATCTTCCCCTTTCCAGGCCAGAATGATGAAGATCTTGATGACCGACAATTTTTACATTGCACCACTCCTCTCCTCCCAGAGTAGAAATAAACCAAGATGGAGGTGGTGACTTACCTCATACCTTCCTTGTTGTGATTGACATCCAACTCGGCCGCTTCTTGTGTGAATTTTTGCTTGTTTGTATTTGCAAAGTTTGAAATTTTATTATCGAAACCTTCAACAAACTAGTTAGCGTATAATTTCCTAAAAATAGGCACATCTACTTAAGTGGAGTTTTTGCCTAGCACTGTATGTGTATATGAGCACATGCATCTGTCTGTTTCTTTTGTTCACGCAATTGGGTTCGTTGCTTTACAAATGTGTTACCTCAATTAAGGCTACGGGGAAATGGAACCAAGTGCAATGACAAAGAACTTGGTACTTGTTTGTGTGTTCACACTTTCGTCCATTTTTTCTAAGGACCGCTGCTTTTTTTCGTCAAGTCCCGACAACTGCTTCTCTTGTTGGTCTAGATTCATTCATTGCTTTCCCCCGTGACGTCATGAGGCCTCCACATGACGTCACGTTAGCCAGATGGAGAGAAAAAGTTAGAAAGCTCCTGAGCACGCAATTTTCCGATGGATTGCTGCATTATCAGTCTTCCACTGGAGCAGAATGGGCTACTGACACATGAAGGCTGCCTCGGGCACAATGGTTACCCCGTCACCCCGTGATGCAGCTCAAGACGCACGGGATCAATAGCAGAGGTCGTTTGCCCAAATATGTAAGAGAAAAATGGTATTTTCTTTCTTCCGCCAAGAGTACAAAGTACACTTTCATTGGGATTCACCGTTCTTCCGTTAGAAAGCAGTCCTGGGATGCCCGACACCCTCATTCATTCACCAGTCGTGTACGACGAAAGGACTTGAGCATTACTGGGGATGAAAGTCTGGCTGTTTTGCTCCAAAGGAGCAACAAAGGTGTAATAAGGTGGGACTAATTAGAAATATGTACGTCGTCTACACAGCGCCTCTTACTTCACCATCTGCGTACTCGCCTCGTGCAAAAGAGAGAAAACGCCAGCCATATTTGGGGGTCTTCGAGGACCTTTCGCAAGTGCCACCCGGCGGTTTTGACTGTATTGCATAGTGGAGTGCTAGGGTTATGCAGATACACTGACAAATACAGTGACCTTGTTCGCCGGGACTCGAGTTGGATTAGCAGAGGACTGCGGTAAAGCACAAGTGGGTGAGGAGCAAAGATGTGTTCAGTTGACGGCGCCACTGTAAAGGACGACTTAAATGACTGAGGATTTGATTGATTTCGATTGGGGTGGGCGAGCGCCTGCACTTGAGGATGAAGGCGTCACACATCAGAGCCTGTGTGACTGAGAGAGGAATGGTATAGACTAACTGTCTTCTTTTTCTCCTCACACTTCGTATATCTGCCACTCCACGCTCAAGCACGACTACGTACTATGTGTACTTTTGTGGCTGAAGATTGCGTAAGTGACTTCGGGGTCGCCACCAGCCAGCCAGCCAGCCAGTCAGCGAACGGGCGAGCTGTAAACAGCGACGATGAACTTGAACCTGTGGCTTGGCAAAGAGACGAAAATTGCATCTGCTATAGACACACCGCAGATCACTATTCTTAGCCACGTTTGATCTGGGAGCCATACTTATGTATTGTCGGACCAGAGAGGAAAGCAAGTGGTGGTTGCTGCCACACAGTTTCTCCTGGGGGATTCATTCATTTTTACATGTACTTCTCTTCATGTCTCTTTTCTTTTTCTCTGCTGGTTACTTTGCCTCGGCGTCACATCCGCACAGAAAAAGAAGTGCGCAATAACCTAACCAATAAACGGGCCCCCCTTGCTGATGAGGAGCAAGAGCTCGCCAGCGTTTTCTGCCTGCTGTTGCTACGTAGGCTGACGACAACAGCGTTGTTGTACTTTCGTAACAGCAGGCGATGGACTGAAGTTTCGTCTCTTCACGGTACAGAGGAGATCGGAGTGGTGCAGATATCCTCTTCCATAGTCTCTGATCACTGCTGTACATTTCCTATGGTGCCCATGTACACTGTTACACGCGTCTGTACATACATAATTGGAGATGAATGCAGTCGGTGTCTCTCGACTTCTCTCTCGCTCTCCTCATTATCTGCGCAAGCGCATGTCTACGAGTGCGCGCGTGCGCACTGGAAGCGGGGATCTGTTGGACTCAGTCATGCTGCTGCCGCCGGCCTGGACCGAGCGACTCTCGAAGGCTTCTCTGGATCCGGAATTATCTGGCGAGTAGGAGAGGACTCGACGGCCGCAGCGGCAGGCCCATCCGGGCAGCAGCTACATGGGCAGACGTCAAGAAGGGCGGTTTTCAGGCCTGAGGGGGGCCTGCTGCACTCGCTCCCCTCCACGGAGTCGCAGGCGCTCTTGCTCGCACGCTCTACATGACCCAGCTGCTTCGCCTATTTACTGCAGAAGAACGCTCTCTTCGCTGCCGGCGGCGGCGGCGGCCACGCTGGGGATGACGACGGCGACGACGACGGCGACGACGACGGCGACGGCGACGACGACGGAGACGGAGACGGCGACGACGACGGCGACGACGAACAGAAACGGCGGCACGCGGAGGGACTGACGGTTTAAGGGAGACGAGGCAGTGCCTATTTGGAGGCGTAAGAGAGAAAAGGATCTGAGGAAGGAGAGAGAGAAGTGAGGGGAAGGTGCACACATACGCATACTGTAGCACGCGAGTGACACTTGGTGCAAGTTATTCCTTGAACCCCGAGGTACGAATTGAACTCTCGGCGTTTGGGTCGTTGTGACCCCGACCCTCCCTCTCGCATCTGTGCCCCATCCAGAAGCGAACGGCCAAAGAAGAACCAAAGGTAAGACTTCCAGACGCTTCCATACGGTAGCTTTCCCGTGGTGGAGCAGAGTCGCGACGCAAGAGCTCTCGGCGATGTGTGCAACCTGTGTATGTACTTGCAAGCACATGCGAGTGTCACTGCCCGTGTCGTTTTTCTTCTTCGCCGCTGAGTTATGCTTGTAAGATGACGACCGGTATACTTAAAGCGCACCAGCCTCAAAGTATAAGTAGTACAAAAGTACCAAGGAAGGAACCTACTGAACCTTTTTGCGACCGTACGACTGCAGGGGGGGGGGGCGAAGATGATCTGAAACCCTAGTAGCTGTAGCAACAAAGTAGTAGGGCAGTGTGTTAGGATGATCATCGGATCCGCGCTTAGACCGCAGTCGTGTACGTGCTTCGTACGTACTCGTGTTGTAGAATTTGATTTATTACACCACTGTACCAGGCTGTGTACAATCTTATAGTTCTTGCTGTCTCAGCGCTTGTCCTCCCCATTAAAGGCGGTCCCACGGTATTGTCGTGCGTGAGCGTCTCCGTGCATGCGTCCACGGGCCAGACGAGTCAACACACTCCGGCTTCGAAGCTCCACCACTACATATTGCACTGTACTGGATGTGGAGTATGTGGCGCACATACACCTGCAGGAACGCACACCTACCTGTGCCATCGCCAGTGAGCGGTTACTTCTAATAAAAACTTTCACCCTTGCGTGTGTGCGTGTGTGGAGGGCTACGTATAGCTTGAGAGGGAGAAGAAGAACCAATAGACTAAGTGTGAAGTGAGCTGATGGAGTAGCTGTGTAAGGACTGAGGGAATAGCCGTGATTGCACCACTGCGCGCAAAGTGCACTGCATCACTAGCAGGAACTGCGTAGCGGACGGAGGCGGTGGCAGAGCCGATGTCACAGTAGTGTGAGCGAACTGGACGTGTTCCTTCTGCTTCACCGGCAATCTCTTTGTCGTCACCAACGTCGCTGTCATTGTACTCTAGAGCAGTGTGGTAAGTGTTCACCGCAGTACAATAGGGTGCAGCACAGTGGACTAGAACGCATGTTGCTTTATCGTACCAGCGCGCTCTGCTGTCATCCGTGTACCTGCATCCATCATTTACCCGACTGCATTAGGTCTCGGAACTGATCTCTCTCGGCAGAGAGAGGTTGTACACGCTCGCTATTGTTGTGCAACAAGTTATGCATTCGACGATTTTTACTTACCATTGTCAGTACTCCAATGGTCCCTTTCTATTCCGCTTTGGTACGCAGGTACTATGGCTCTCACGTGCAATATCGTACCTGATACAGCAGACGAGTGACTTCTTCGTCCTGGGGGAATCTGCGCGTCGTGCTTGGAGAAAGAAAAAAAGAGGGATTTGCATCATTCTAAGGCCCTGAAGCGATCCCCCAATAATCAGTTCTCAACTGTGGGCCCAAGTCGAACGTGCAAGAAGTAGGCAGGCAGGTACACAGGTTTGTGCAACAGCGAGATCATGATGAAAATCTCGGCTAGGGAAGTCAACGCACTGTTTGTACGTACGTTCATATGTGAGACATTATTTGACATTTCACTGCGGCGGCAGTTGCTTCTCCTAGGTCGCTATAATGCGTGAACATACATTTGCTGTGCATACAACTTGTACTTTCAACTTGGATTAAGCAGACTGACGACGATCGATGAAAAAGCCTGGGAGAAAATGTGCTCGTATGTTCTAGAGACCTCCACTATCTTTCAGTTTCTCTGGTTATCTGCACTTGTTTGTTTCGGGTTCCAAAAAAGCACGATAGCTGTTAAAGACACGTGTGCGATCCTTCTACATAAAGGGGGGGCTATTTGAACTGTAACAGAAGCAAACATCTTATGTGACGTCGTCGAGCTCGTGGGCCTTGCCTTCAGAGATACATTTTCTACTTTTGCAACAACACAGGTGTTCAATTCTCACTTTCTGACTTGCAAACCGTGCAGATCCAACTTCGTCGGGAGATACTTGACGATACTTATAACGAGCTTGCATGCACACATTACGTGCGTGCATAGTGCATCGGTGTCTGTGCGGAAAAAGGGTGATGCATACTGTACGGTGCCACACCACGGCCAGCCAGGACCTGCACGCTGCATAGGATCACTTGCAATCCTCTGCCTACCGATATTTGAAGGAGGTCACAGCCGAAAAGAGTGGCTGGCGACACTTTTTCTCCCGCTTTTGTCACGAACATACAGGCAGGCTGTCATTTGTCAGGGCGAGCACCGCGTGCGTCACGTTATTGGCGCAAATGTGTCTGTCTGTGTAAGAACTGCTCGCTCCATTTTCCACACAATGAATTTCATCATGCTAATTGTTGAGGGTGTCTGGAAAAGGGATGAAGGACGAGAGGACGGACGGACATGCGCGCGTACACACGCACGCGCGGACGGGGTTGACGTCACTGTTCTTGTCACAGTTGGCCGCGGTGGCGACCGAGGCCCAGAACGTTCAGCGCACGTCAAAGGCGTACGCATAAGCGCTCACAATGTGTCTGAACACGAAATGTCTTGCTCTCCAAGGGGCGTTCATAAGTTGTAACGCGATTGTGACATATCGATCGGCGCTGGCGCGCTCGACCGCAGGCACAGTAAAAGGCTTTATCAGTCGTAAAACGTTTGTTATTCTTTCAGCGCGGCACTCTGGAGGTGTCGTCCACGCATTTGTGGCGCCGCCTCAAGATGGACTCCATGCCTCAGGTGGAGATCCCCGACGAGGAGAAGGACGAGCGCTTCTGCGTGCTCTCCTACGAGCAGGTGCGCCGACTCAATGACCTCATGAGCGAGACGCTCTTCATACACGGCCGAGGAAACTTTCCCACCATTGAGGTCCGCCTGTGCGACCTCGTCAGCGTGGTGAAGGCCCGCCTGGACGAGGACGGCGTGCGAGTGCGTGAGATTCGTCTCAATGGGTCAGGCGCCTCCTCGGTGTTGGCGGCGGACTTCGCCGCCAACATCTCATACAACGACTTGGATCTCATCTTCTCGGTGGATCTGTCGACTGCTCGCGCCTACGACCGCGTCAAGTGCGCCGTACTGGAATCGCTGATGCAGCTGCTACCTGAGGGGGTGTCGCGCAAGCGCATGAGCTCCTGCTCTATGAAGGAGGCCTACGTCAGCAAGATGGTCAAAGTGAACGACAGCGACCGTTGGTCCCTCATCACGTTGGGCAACAACCGCTCCAAGTCGGTGGAGCTCAAGTTCGTGCACACCATGCGGCGACAATACGAGTTCTCCGTCGATTCGTTCCACATCTTACTCGACACGCTCTTCTTATTTTACGACTGCGCACAGATGCCCATCGGAGAAAACTTTTACCCCACTGTGGTGGGTGAAAGCATGTACGGAGACTTTCACGAGGCGCTTTACCACCTGCACAAGAAGATGATCGCCACACGCAGTCCGGAAGAAATCAGAGGTGGTGGACTGCTCAAGTACTGCAACCTCCTGTGCAAGGGCTACCGCCCGGCAGCGCCTGACGAGGTCAAAAACATGGAGCGCTACATGTGCTCGCGATTCTTCATCGACTTCCCGGACATCCACCAGCAGCAGGCCAAGCTGGAAAACTACCTATACAACCACTTCCAGAGTCTTGAGGACCGGCACAAGTACGAGTACCTTATGATCTTGTACCATGTGGTGGACGAATCCACCGTCTGCCTGATGGGCCACGAGAGGCGGCTCACGCTGTCCCTCATAGAGGACCTCGCCCTGCAAGTATACACGCCAACACCAGAGGAAACGGCCGCATTCACAGCCTTCGAAGACGACCCCAATCTGCTTAGCCCCATGTCCATTTCTGACGGCTGCTCGGTTGCCTCTTCTTCCTCTACAACGAGCTCCGGGTATGCCACCCCGCAAAAACCCGAGACCCCGAGCCCCCAGCAACAACAACAGCAGCAGCAGTTGGTGGCTACCACGCCAGCAAACCTGATACCAACATATGAGATCGTGACCTCTTGCCAGCCGGCGGTGGTGTATTCCAACGGCTACTACTACACATCGTTCGTGTCTAATTCCTCCTCCTCCTCGACTTCATCGTCGACGTCAGCAACGTTGCAGACGGTGACGTCAACGACGGGGCCTTGTCTGGCATGCTCGTGCTCGCAGTGGCCCACGGTCACGTTGTCCAACCAGCAGCAGCTGCCGCCATCCACATAATGAACAACAAGAGTCGTGCATCGGTCAGATGATCCACTCTTCTGAAATTCCGGCTTCTTTCTTCCTCTTCACGTTTCTCGGTGGTGGCTTGTAGTTTTTCCGAAGTGATATCCTCATGTGTGCACTAGATATGTACGACTACAAAACAATGCATTATGAGCTCATGGACGTCTGGGGAAAAGGAAGAAATGAAGGAAGAAGAAGAAGAAAATGACAAGCGAATGATCCTACGAAGGCAGTGACGAAGAGAAGAAGGTAGTGTGAAGAGGAAAAGCACTTTTCTTGTCACAATTCAAATCCCAACAAGGCTGTAATTGACGAAATCTTCCCCCCTCCCTCGCGCACGTGTGTCGTTGGGCTTTAGCGCGTCAAGACAACCCTGGTCCCCCCCATATATATATATATATATATATATATATGCATATATATATGTGTGTGCGCCCCTCGTATGAATGGCGCACGCTTTCGGCATTTTTGCCTTGATAGCAGCGGTGCAAAGTGCACCCTGGTCTCCCCCCCTCCTCCCAAACCCCCACGGTTTGCAAAAACCCGTCTTACACACAGGATGCAGCTCTACAACTGCTTTTACTACGCAAAACTACTACAAGGATTCTAAGTCGAGCAGAAAAACAACAATGATTGTACAAAAACCAGATTCCCCAAACCCATTTTGTTGATGCCTGCAAAGCACCCATTTCTACCTGTCTTTTTGTCTCTTTGGGTCAGTTGATCTTTGCTGTATCGTTAAACGATACCTTATATAAACGTGGTCCGGCGTTTCCCTGCACTGTTCTGGCCCCGCCGTCCTCCCTCCCTCTCTTGACTTGAATCTTAGCATTTAACGATGACACACATACGGTGTTCTCGTTCCAGCTGTACTGGGAGGGGGGTTGCATTGGGTCGTCATAAATGAGGCAGCAAGTTTTTCCCTCTCCCATTCGCTCGTTCGCTCCTTTGGGACTCCATGTGCAAACAGAAGTTTGTTTATGCAACAAATTCTGTATTGCGCGTACTTGGAGGAGTCTTTGTGAGGTCACATGCAAAGAAAGTGTTTGCATCAGCCCTCAGGATTTTTCTCCAAAAGGTTGGTGTGGGCGAGAAATACGTTGTTACTTTCTCTCCGTAGCGGGAAGTTTCTTGCGTCAGTATAAGTAAGTCTTAAATTATTAAAGCATCAGTGCAGCCGACCAAATCAGTGAGGAGAGAGAGAAAACATGCCTTCTACATTCAGTCGGGGCATTGATTTGCTCGGGAAAAGAAAGATAATGGCTGTCCACCTTAGCTAGTAGAGAGAGGAGGGAGTGGAAAGGCCAAAGGCCGAGGAAGGAAAAGGCCTCTCGTATCCATATTATCAAATATTCATGCCCAAAATTGGTTCTGGACAGAGAGACCTTTTTTCTGCTTTTGCTGGCTCCTCCGTGGGATACGTATCAAAGGGCTGACCAAATAAAAAAAAAATCGAATGTCCGTTGTATCAGCTATAACTTATAATATGTGCAATGACGATGACCAGGACGACGATGATGAAGACGAACCTGACGTTTTCTCTTGTTCTGACAATTTCAGTGGCGAAAAGGAACCACTAAGGCCAAAAGCTCCCCTCCCTCCCCGCCCCAAAAGAAATCTTGTATGCATTAGTATTATACTGTGCACTTTTTTCTTCTGTAATCGGTCAGATTTGTTGTCTCAAAGGAAAGTTGGCCTTCCCCGGGCTCATCAAACAATTCAAATCTACTACTCTGTACCTGCGTTACACACACACACACATGTAAGTAAATGTATACTATGATAGTATCGTGCTACACAACCATGCGAAAAAAAAATCTTCAACTCCTTGACAAAATTGGAGCAAAATGGGCAGAGACACATATCGTTTTCATCACTACAGACTTACGTGATACTGCTCATTGCTTCCTTGATCATCCCGATGTTTCGTTCAATGTTGCACTTCTCCTTAACGTACGTACAGTAAACATGTGTACATATAGAAGAAGGGAAACTTCGTATCAACATCGAGTACTATATCAAAAAAAGTGTGTACAGATGGTGGAATGAAATATCTGGAGACGAGAAAAATGTAACCACCGAATTTGCCGTTGACGATGGGCAATGAGTACATGTATTTTGGTGCTTTCCTTCCCCCCCCCTCCTCCGATGAACTGATCAACACCTTTGAGGGTTCTGCTTCTTTCCCTGGTTTTTGCCCGGCTAAAACGAAAACAAAAAAAAAGGTAGCGGCTTTTGAAATACATAAGGTAACTTTCATACGGGGATTCTGATCCAAAGTTAATCCCGAATACCGCGATTCATCACTTTTTTGTCATCTCACGCTGGTTAAACAATTCTCGAAGACAGGGGAAATAGTTTGAACAAAAAAGTCGGAAATGAAGAAAAAATCTTGATCGTGTTATTCCATCTTTTTCGTTGGGTGCACGTGTGAAAAAGCTATTTTTTTTCATAGTAATTAATATTATTGTTATGAGTTGCCTGTACTGTTAATTCTTTCTTACTACCGTACCCACTGTACTACACTGCATACTACGCGTACTATTGTTGTAGTGATACCTAACCGCGTGTGTACATAACGTACTTGCTACGGAGCTATTCGATAGCGTTGGAGTAATGACAAAAGTGTAGCAGTCATGTGTGTTTGTGTATGTACCTTACTACACAGTAAAAAAAAAAGATGTTCGTAACGATCTCCTTCGCGCCAAGATTTTGCCGGAGAACACTGAGGAAACATATTATAAGTGCCTCCTTTTCTTAGCAAAAAAAAAGTCTTTTTCTTTCCTTGACTAAAAACTGTTGCCATATAAATCCAAAACTTCTCCTCCGGGACAGAAAAATCCCATGATCAGAGTCAAGACGAATAAGCAAAATGACCTCTGCTGTACTGCGCGTTATCACTTAGTAACTCTTTCCTACGTACAGTACAACTTCTCCTAAATCTTGGCCTTTGTGAGTACCATCAAGTTGTTCTACGTTTAGAAGATGAAGTAGAAACAACTGTAGTAGGATTTTACAAAGTTATGACAAAAATCATAAAAACTATAAAAACAAAAATATGAAAATAAAAATGACATAAACGACAGCGTGGACGTCTCTTCACATGTCCTTGGGGCACTAACTGATAAGTGAAAAGATTTTTTAGCGCCGGGATGAGGTAACGTTACTATGGTAGAAAGACAAGTGTCGAAATTCATCAAATCCATAAGCTGACGAAGTTCCGATGCCCACAGAGCCTAAGAAGAGAAGCAAAGAAGTCTTATGACAGAATTGGGACTTATTTCGTACTTTGCTATTATTTCGTACTTGCTACTATTCTTCTAGCAAAGAAGCGAAAGGGAGAGAAAATTAGTCATGCATGCGCGTACGCATTCGCGCAATTGACAGTAGATGGAATTGCACGTGCTTGTTTTGCTGGACTCCTGAACATGTACTTCAACACGGCCGCCTCCTCTATTTCACAGTGAATGCGTTAGTGCGCGAGCGCGTGAGTGAGCGACTTCATGCTGGTAACGAGCCTTGGCACATGTGACAGTAAAGAACTTGGCTGGGGAGTCCGGGTCCATGGACCAGCGAGACCAGGGCTGCTCGTTGCTTGATGGATGGACGTCCTGATTGCACACCATCCTGGGAAATTAGAGCATGCCCAAGATGTTTCTGGGCACACGCTGGAGGAGCTGCCACACGCTGAACATGCCCATCAGATGGTTGAAATGTCTCCGGCTCTGAATTCCTCGAGAAACGTTGTGTGCAATCGCCTCAGAGGGAGTTCAATTCTCTGCTCTGTCAGAACATGCGTGTGCCACGACAGAGGGAGTTGCTAATAACATATGACATACAATACGTGCGTCATCGTCTGATTCATGCTCAAGTGTCCGACAAGTGTTCGGCGGGCACGTATGTACGTACGGTGCAGTACGAGCACGGACCGCGCGTACGTCGTGGTTGAATCCTACACCTCCATGTAAGTACTTGCCGCACGAGTACGAGCGTTTTCCCTCATTCTCGCGTTCATTGAACCTAGGCACTAATAGAAGCCTTTTCGCAATCTGCGCCCGCAGAGAGACTCTCTAGGAAACCAAATGAAGCTCCTGCTGCCATGTTCAGATGGATACGGGTGCAATGACTGGCTTCAGGTCGACTGAACGGCCGCGGTCCAACGTCTAACGCTGAGCAAAAGGTCGTTGGGACGACGACCAAGATACGGAGAACGACTCCGTCGTCTGGGGGACATTTGGCAGTCGTTCAGTCGGGCTTCAGCTCAGGCACGCACCTAGAGCGCACTGCAGAAACACCTTTTTACCAGGTACCCGGCCACGCGCGACTCGTCCGTGGACGCATGTAAAAAGCGCGTACTTGCATGCGTGCATCCGCACCTCCCTCACATGCGGCCCTGACGGATCCCTGACGTAAGCCGGATTGAGAGCTTGAGATAAGCGTGTGAAGGCCTGCCTCGTTCGGCTTGGGCGACACAAATGTGCGTAAGCGCACTAATGGGACTTTCCCCCTAGGACGACGAGGGACAAGTGCAATGTGGGCTCACTCAAGGGGGGCTGGCTGGCTTAACTTCTAGCCAATATATTAATCAGTATTTACATGTGTTGTTGTCCGAGCACAAACATTTACCAAGATACGAAGTTAGTAGAGCGCTAAAGGGACAGTGGTTCCCTAATTCACTGACATCTGAAGATTCACGTGCGTTCCGCGTGATTTCGGGTCTTGACACAAAGTGCGACAGAGAGATGTAGCCTGACATGCACAATCGTGTGGATCATTGGGACCAACTGTTTCGGGCCCCCGTCAACTGCTTGTACAGAGGCACCAACTTTGATCCGGCTGGCACAGACACTTCTCTGTCATACGTGAGATGTCACCTGCCCAGGTGCGAGCCCTCTTTGGCCCTGTACAAGTCGTCGTAACGGCAAAGACAACGCACGCAGGCTCGATCGCCGCCAGGCCGTGTTGCACCACTTGTCACGTTAGCCCGCATTCGCCTGACTTAGGCCTCTTTTCTAAGTAGCTGGCGCGCGTGCACGGGCACACCCGCACAGGTCGGTGGCTCTAGCGAGCCTCGCAGCACAAGCCCGGGACCTCCCGATGCCGCCTTCTTGGTGTAATTATGGCTGCTGCTGTCTGTCGGGCCTTCCTCATACACTGTACGTTCGTCGACTTCCTTGAACCTCAGCCCAAGGTGCGTGGATGTGTGCGTGTGTGCATGTCTTGAGTTCAGCGGTTTTTTTTTTTGGGGGGGGGGGGAGTTTTCGCACTTGTACGTCAGGAAAATCTTTAGGAAGTACCTAAAGGTCTGAAGAAAAATTACTGGGGATTCGTTTCCTCATTGAAATAACTCTGTCCCAAAGCCGTAATAGACTTCAATCTTCCGACCACGCATGGACGAAGGGTCACTGCGCTTGGCCACACATACGACACACATGAGTAAAAGCATGATCTGATTTTTGGCAACTTGGGAAAATTGCGCCTGGAACATCTACTGGGACTGGACGTAAAATAGAACCCCAGTCAAGTACTTTATTTGACTTCACCTCTCAAATAAAGGCCTGGCAAAACGGTAGCTTTTGGAGCTGGTCCGAGGACTCAGAGTTGAAACTTTTCTTCACCAAAGAGGGCCATCTTAACACAGAAAATAACTTTTCTTAGTCTTTAGTCAAGATTTGGACTTTTGAAGTGAATTTTTTGAGAAAAAAAATTGCACATTTTTGCTTGAGTCACAGGAACCTGAAGTCTCTTTACATATTTTGGGTATTTGGAAGACTGACAGCTTTCAAGCGACAAGAAACGGTTGACTTTTAAAAACATCACTTCAACGTAGACTGAAGATTATGGAAAATTGTTTACTAGTCTTCTGTTTAGGAGATCCTCTTTGGTAAATAAGATTTTAAGTTGAGTCTCCTTGGATCTGCACCCACAGCTTTTGAAGCTGTCTTCGCTGGGCTAACTTTGCAAGGCCGTAGCCACTTTGTGGGAGGTGCAGCCAAAAAAGTATTTGACCAGGGTTCCATCACGCTTGAAGCGCCTCATAGATGTCAGTGTTGCAGGTGCACTTCCGAAGTTGCCAAAAAATGGGACCACCCTAATGAGCAATGAGGTGCTGAAGCATACAGTGCTGAGTGCAGTGACAGAGCAAGATAGCTTCGTCACATTAGTGTTCTAATCACAGTACACTTAAGCTCATTGATGTTAATTGATGCACTCTCTGCCGGGCTGTCAAGGAACCCTCACGCACTCACAGCCATGGATGTAGAAGGGAGCGAGTCTGCAGCGCGCCATGCACGTACAGACGGACGGACGGACGTGCGTTCCTGCCGTTTAGGCGGAAGTCAGCGCCAGGATCGTTGTGGTCCTGGTCAGACAGGAACTATAACGCTAGCAAGACAAAAAGAAGATGAAGAAGCGAGAGAAAAAAAGGGAGCTTGGAAGCTGCCATAGTCGAGGACCAATGCTGCATTTGCAGCGCAGACTCAGGCTGATGCAGCCAGCAGCTATGAAGCAATTAATTGGAGCGTGAGCCCACGCCAAGCGCTCCTATGAGCGAGAAGTGCTCAGGACCTGAAAGTTTTTGAGCTATGAAGCATTTTGAGCGCGATTGTAGAAGGAACGAAATGTACACGTACACGACGCGTACATGAGGCTCGAAGCGACTACGTCACTACACACATAACAATGGTTTACATAAATGACTCTGACTACTCAGATTATAGCTTGACGTTTGTTTGCCACCTGCCATACATTGCACGCAGTACATACATTTCACCTCAGTCCGTTCGCCTCGACCTCTAAGTCAATACGACAATTTGCATAATTGTCGTATCAGGAACACAAGTGCTGGACGCTCAAGCTTAACTATCTCTTGTTCACTTATCAAATACGCTCCATGGATCGCAGCGAATAACGCACGCAGACATTGCCTAATTCTCCAGTCACCTCGTTACTCCTCACCGCCGAAGCCAAGGCAGGCATGCGCTGATCAATGAGTGGAAGGATCGATGGATCCTGGATTGAGAGGATTGGGAAATGAACAAAGGACGAGGATTTCTATATCAGTCTGGTTTGTCTGTATCAGCACGAGTACGCATTTGAGCTATATATATTATTGCTCTTTGGTTTAGGTGGGAGACCTCACTAGAGGGGATTTAACCCCTCTAGACCCCTCGGTGGGTCAACCCGGAACAGGCCTATTTTTCAGTCTGGTGAAAAGCTTTTTGAGGTGACGGCCCGGGTTGATGCCCACCGCCGATGAGCTGACCCCGAGGGTTGACCCGACCAAGAGTCGGAACGGGTGGGCGCGGCAGAACAACTAAGGGGCCCCACACAGCTAAGGAATTTTCAACTAACAGTGACGTGACCCAATAGCATAGTTTCCTGCAATCATTTTGACTAGCGCTGAGTCGAGCAAGTGTTTGCACGTTCTGCGGTAAATGTTCGATTCGCCTCTTCGAGCGCGTGTCATGCCTACTAGGCCGAGGCCTTATCGATCGACTGCTCTGCGCTAATCGAAACGAGGGACGGAGACAATAACGATGCTTTCATACACTGTGCAGATCGTTGCAGCGTGCACGCATTTCTTTTTTTTTCTTTTTCCCAATTGTCAAATGTTACGTATAGAATCCAGTTTCGTCATTGGCCAAATGAATGCAGCTCTTCTCTTTCCATTTCCTCCCATGTATGAGATGATGCACGCTGGATGTGTGGCAAACCGAGACATCGAGGAACATCTGTCTCGGAGCGTCTCGTGCGGAGACGACGGCGTTACGTTGTGACGCTCATTTAGCGCACAGAGATACTTGGTGCAATGCAAAAGGTGCCCACTTCAATGTGCTGAGAGAGTATCAAGATCTTTCTAATAAAAAAAAACTTGTCATACATCTTCTGCAGGCTCGTGATCAAGTTTAAAGTGGGCTCACTTCCTCGTCGCTTGACAGTGATGCTACAGAGCTGAAGGGCCGCTCCTTGTTGCAGCTACCGCCTAACATCAATGGGATACAAAAGAGGCTTCATTTGGACGATCAGAACATGCCTGGATGCAAGCATCACGACTTTGCAAGGGAAGCCCTTCCCTTGAGAGAGAGGGGAAAAAAACCTGACCCCGACGCTGAAGTCCAACGTGCAGGACAACCTTTCAGACAGCACTGACGCACGCTGTGTGCATGAACGTACATTACATCGCCGGCGACTGCAGGCCCAAAATAAAAAAAAACGCCAAGGTTTTATTCAGATGAGAGTTCGCTCAGGTCGGCAGCAACAGTGTCACAGCCGGCGAAAGGGTGTGCGGTGCTCTTTAAAAAGAATTCCCCCCCCCCCAAGAGAATCCGGTAACTTGCACACACGATGAAAATTAAGCCCTCCCAAAGGCCTCTTGGTGGGAGAAAGCAGAGAGGCGGCGGTCTTGATTCATCTCGTATGTGGCTCTGGAAGTACAAAGGACAATCCCCTCCTGGATCTCTGAGAGTAACGCTGTATAGTGCTACTGCGCAGCAATATTAACAACCTATGTTTACACATGAGTGAAGGAGAAAGGGGATTACTTGTTTGCTATTTCTGCTTACATTAAGAAGCCCATATTAAAGTTGGCAAGCGAGTTTGTTTGTCCGCATTCCTCAGTGTTATTACTAGCGGTGGGGGGAGCATATGGATAACCTTCTACTTACACGTACATTAAAGGGACATACAAGGCACAACGTGATCACCAAGTGACTGAAGAAGAGTGGCAATATGGCATATTTGTTTGGAGAGAAAGAAGCAATCCCTGAGGAGACGCCTTTGAAGGCAGCGGAGACTGCGCTGCTTCCAAGGATGCCCCAAGTGGTTGCTGCACAGCCGCTTGTCTTTCAACAAAGCGATGCTGCCCAGGCACACGTTTTGGGTCTCGTCCAAAATTGCCAGCAAATGAATATGGACCAGTTACAGGTCTAAGGAAACGCTGCCACCTCCCTCCTCGTCAGACCTCAATCCCTGTGCCTGGTATTTGGGGAGGAGGACTAATGCAACTTGCAATCTAAATGTCAACTCCGTCAGTCATCAAGGAGTACATGTACTCTATCAAGAAGGCTTTGGTTGCACAGGCCAGCGGCACGTTTCGCCCTCGCCCACTGGCTGTGATCTCAGCTCAGGTGGTTGCTTTGAGTGAAGGTTCTGTGGCTCTCTTGCACCAGGTAGCCAGTTCAATCAGTGAATATATTGATTGTCATTCACCCTGTCATGTCTGCCTGCATTCCATTGTTTGGGTGTGCACAACATTATGATCGCTGCCCTGCTGTCGTACAAGGTTTTAAGCAATTCGTATATTACAGTGACACTTTCTTATCAAGTACACAGTACGAAGGACGAAATTTATATTCCCTCCTGTAAAAATAGACCTTATTGCCCCCCTATGAATCTTGATAGCACGAGGGCAGGCTTGATTTTCCTGAAAACTGCCCCAGAGTCATCAAGCCCCAAGCAGTGGCAATTTAGTCTCTTTACGGGAGGGAATTGATACCTTAATGGAGGGAATTGATACCTTAATGGAGGGGCTTCTTGAACATGTTTCTCCCAATTTCGCAAGGACTTTTCTCACTATGCATTTGCCGTCAGGGGCCCTGTTGACTGACCACCACCACCCCCGTCCCTCGCCAGTGTGGTGTAAAGTACATTATGATCAGGGCCCAGTGATTTTGTCCCAGACTGCCTGTGCTACCGTACTGAATCACGGTGATGTGAGCAGCGTTGGACAAAAAAACCCTTTTTTGTCCTGCTTCTACTTATGACACTCTATCAAACACGTCCATTACAGTGCAGTCCAGTAATCCTCTTTGCCCAGTATCGTACGTATGAGCTGCACGACTCCGCGTGCTCTTGTTCACCTGTTGTCTTTTTTATGCCTGGCAAACAGAAGTATCCTCCAGGCCTGGCTTGAGGTGATCCAAGACAGCTTCGTCGAACGATAAAGGCCCCAGTGTTCCTCTAGATCGCTATCGTCGCCCTGGATGTTTTGAAAAAACACGGTTTGATTGGCTACTCACATGGGATCCCTCGAATGCACAAAGGAAGGTCCGGTTCGCCTCCTCCCTCAGCTCCTTCACTCCGCACGCGGGCGCGCACACGCACCTGCCTTGGTAGTCTTATGATGCTCTGAAAGGAAGACGCACAAGACATACATCATGAGGCGAAGAAAGAAGAAAGAAATGCTTCACGTTATGCAACGATTGTTACGATTTTACACACTTGAGCTGGCCTTTTAACAACGTCCCGTAGAAGACCGGCCAAATGGAAGCTTGCATTTGGCCCGAAAGACCAGTTATGTCTTGGCAGTTTAGTCGGGGCTTGACTGAAATTCACCCCAACCTGTTTCAAGGTCAGGTAGAGCGTCCGTCCGCACAGCAACAGCACCCTTTTCCAGGCTGCGCTGGGTAGAATGCGGCAAAATAACTCTTCTCAGCTTCGGGTAAGAAAATTTCGATACTTCTTGTCCTGACGTGAGGAACTGGATTGTCTGTGGAGGAGAATCCCGCCAGTCATATCGACCTTCAGATGCATCTTTCATGCACGTAACAGAGTGCAAAAGTTTGTTTGCCCCTCTGTTCGGAGAGCGTCTCCTCCGAGACCACTAAACCGATTTGGATCAAACTTGGTATAGCCCCTGGGGAGGGGTACGGGGAGAGCTACAGCTAGGAGTTCGACTCCGGCATCTCTACTCTCAACAACTCCCCGGAAAATGGGTTGGATTACTTATGTACTACGCAGGTCTTGCTCTTGGGTAAAGTTATTGCGCCCCCTCAGTGGACGGGTGAGGGAGGTGAATGCCACAGCCTCCACTCGGAGGGGGGGGAGGACCCTAAAAGGGGTTACCCCTCCGGTTGACCTGGAACTCACACACTCTGGGTGGACCTCATGATGTCCCCTGCGACGAACAGAACGGATGGAAACGCCAAAACTGCCTACATCTCATACACTGTGCATTAGTGCTACCGCCTGCAATCTCAGCCTCTGGCGATATTTAGAAGCATGAACGCCGCAGCTAGAACAAGCTCCAGTACAGCACTAGGCACACGCACACACACTCGCACGCGCGGTTTTCTTCTCTTTTGCAGTAAAGTTTGTCCACAAAACTGCAAAGGTAACATGCGGTATCACTTGTAGGAGAAGTCGACGACCACAACCAGATGGCGAAAGGCTTTTTTTTTTTTGAAAACTACGCAACAACTGGTCGCCGTCGCTTTCAACTGCACAAGCTTGAGTCACATGTCTTGCAGCACCCCCGTCCAACTGCAGTGCACCCTGGTCATGTCCTACTTGTCATTGGAGCATTACAAAGTGCGAAAGGTGGATGTTCACTTGTGCGTGTTAGGCCATTTCTCGTCTTTCCTAAAGTTGTGGGGATATCTTCCAGAAAAGGCCCCGAGGAGCTTCTCCCCCTGCGCGTCCGCCCCGTACTTGAGTGCCAGCGCCATCAAGTTGGGTCAAGTGGCTGCGAGAAAGCTTTGTGACCACCTTTAAAAAGGTCACATTCACCACGCTTCTGCTCGTCCGCTCCTCTCTCTTCCCCCTCGACGCCACCAAGTCTAGAGGGTCTCGTAACCGGACCTGTGGCATCACAGGCTTCGAAATCCGAGAGAACCGGATTACTGCCTGGACCACGCACGAGCTCGTTTACTCTTGCATTGGCGTGCACGCACAACAGATCTTTCGTCACAGAGAATTTTACGCATTCTGCCCCCCTCCCCAATGTCATGAAGTGGCCAAAAACTTTGCGAACTTCCCATACAAGCGCTCAACGGCTCAGTTGGGATTTCACGTCGATTTAGCCAGTAGCGGTGGCACCGTCGTGTTTCCCACACCAGATTGCAAAATGTGGGCGAGAGCGAGCTAAAAAAAAATTGAGTGAGCGCCCGCGTCAGAGCTGAGTCCTGCGTCCCTGCTTTGCCTCCACCTCTTTTCCTAAATGGCTTGGTTGAGTGCACGCTTATACCAAAGGAGGACACAGAGAGGAGAAACCTGTTGGAGCAAGCAGTGATGCAATATGAGGCAGTTTCCGTCCCTTTTAATTCCTTCCAATTCGTGCAAAAATACATCTCCTTCAACTTGTCAAGCCTGTGTTATCAATATATTTCATTTGTGGAGATTATAACATTTGGCCAGAATTTATCGGTGGTGATCGTTCAAGTGCATATTCACATGTCACGCTGCAGGTGTCATGAGGAGCTGCTGCTGTGTGACACACGTAGATTACAGTTCAAGGAGCTTTTTACTCTTTCAGATACACCCTAATGAGCCTTGATGATAATCTCTAGCACTGAGGACAGCGCAACTACAATTTGCTGAAGAGCACGTAGTATGTACTCCGGCCTCCTGCTGTAGCTGCCGCAGATATGAGTTATCTTTGAGAAAAGCAACCTCTTGTGTGTACGCTCATGTACCGTACATGGCGTGTGCAAAAAACTCGTATTGGTCGTTCTCGCACTTCCTGTCTCTCGCAACTGCCTCCAAGCACATGCACTTTCGAGCAGCCCAGCTGAGCCTCAGCCATTGGTATATCTTGCATTCTGAGCGGTTTTTTCTTTCGTCACGAGCTTATTTTTAAGGCATGTATGCAGAAAAACATAACTATCGTCTTTCCTCTTGACTTCCGCCCAAAATGCACCCTTCCTCTCGCCTTCTAAAGGTGCAACCAGCTGCTTCACATTATAGTCAAGCTCCAGTAGTTGTTGCAGACCCCGGGACGTCGGATAGGTGCAGTAGTAGCTCTGCTGCCCATCAATGTACAGTACAATGGTCCCACAAACCTGTCCTGATCATTGGTGTATCCCTTTCCTGTGGGTGTGCGTGCGTTTGTGCATGCTCCGTACGTGCCTGACGCGCACCACTCAAGTTCAGTCACACGGCGATGATCGACCTCAGCGCCTGCCTCCGCTGCTACGTGGATACCGCCATTGCCAGATCGCTTTTAACGGCTGCTAGAAAGGGAAGAAGCCTAAAAAATACCATGGCTGCGGAGTTCCTCCTCTCTTTAAGAGCGTGTGCGTACTCTCTGTGCGTAACCTGACGCAATCTCCTTCCAAGCGTCCTTAAGAGACACGTGCGTACGCGTGCATATCCAGTTCAGTCCCGGCAGCTTCTTCCTCTTCTACGCATGGTGCATGCTTCTGACCTCCTTGAGCTGCTTCGACCAGAGGTCCGGAGGGGATCCATGACAATGCAGCAGCCGCACTCGCTCGCTCGCTTTTTTTTCTTCTTTCTTCTGCCCCATCAAAAGTCGCTTCCTGGTTATCAGTACACTTCTGTGGCTGTTCCGCGTACGCACAACTTGTACATACTGCACGGCATCATGGAAGTCTCAAAAGAAGAGTAGGGTGGGAGCGTTTAAATGGGGACCTGCAAGGGCCATGAGGCAAAAATGGATGGCAGCGTCCATGTGTCCTATGGCTTCGCACTGGAGTACACGCGAGGACCGCGTGGACTGCGCGTACTCCATCCCTGGTGGAGAACAGCGAAGTCCTTTGCAGTGAGAAAAGAGACGACGTTTCACGTCTACCGCGTGCATACACTGCATGGCTAAATAAAAGCAGTGCGTGGATAAAAGAGATGACGTAAGCAACAACCCAAGGTTGTTGCTGTATTCATGCCAGAGTTGTAAAACGCATTCTATTGCGTCTGTCTGCCGGTGCTGACCTACGACCACCTCAGGAATCCTTCAGGAACACCTACAGCAGGGCCGTTAAGAGTGCCGATGACTTCCAAGGCAACGACTGTGTATGTCCAACTCACCAGCTGATGCGATGTAATTCTTCACACACTTTTGATTTCTTCTCCTCCATTAAAGTGTACGCAACAATACGTACACGGTACTTTTTGAAAATGTTGTGCGATGTGCGCTAATGCTCATGTGGGGCCTCCGAACATATTCGCAAGATGCACGCGCTTTAAGCATGCATATTTTTTAGCCGCACGAAGCGTGATCAAATTTTCTGAACCATCATGCAAAAGCAACTTTGTTGTCCGATGGCTGCAGCAAAAGACTACCAAAGAATTCCTGATTGCCATGCAGCAAGTGCATCAACCGCACAAATTGGCCAGGACGAAGATGCGACAAAAAACGTCCAGCTGCTGCCTGCTCTTCATCTATGACGGCATCCTGCTCTTCTACGCGTCTCAGTTCCACCTCGACAGGAAGTTGGCCAAGTCCCCGTGTGCCCTCAACCGGAGGCTCCATGCGCACGGCACCTACGTCGTGGGGTCCTCCGCTGAGTCCCACAACGCGTACACCCTTGGCGGAAAAGGAATCGTTTTCAGCGGAATAAGGAAAAAACACAACAACCACGCGATTCCTACGATGAGTTCATCTCATATAATCCCGAGAGAGCCCTACTTGAAGAAGACTTTTGGGTGCGGCCGCTGTCTCAAGCAGCCCCGTCCTAATGAGGTTCTTGTCTGAGTGCTCAGACTTGTTTTTGTGGCCATTGTCACGTCTGTACACATACACGTCGAGGTACAAGTGAGCAGAGCTCCACTGGTCCTCTGCTAAACAGTTAAGTTGCTGTGTCAGACGATGATAAAAATTAGGAGGGAGATGCGATAAAAACTAGTGATTTATGTCCATGCAACGTCCAAAGGCCACGCAACTGTTCGTTATAAGGATCATTCATTCATTGTGTCCCGAAGAGGAGAAACTGGCATGCTCGCTGGTACTTTGTAGTACGTTCGAGATAAGGCACAGCAGTCTGGATGGTAACACTGTACAGTCCTGTAGTGCTCTCTTTTCTCCGTATTCATGAGTGTTACTTCTGTTGTGCCCTCATTTCTTGACTGTTCAGCAAAAAGAGCCGGATCTTATTCTTCTTTCTCTGCCTTTTTTATACACACGTTGTCGAAGAGGCTGCGCTCAGACGTCTACGCTAGATGCAACAGTTTGGGATGAATGGCAGGAGAGGGGTCGCTCCGCCAGATGGCGCTTACGTCAGACAGAGGGCAAGAAAACAAGTGGTTGCTCCTTCTTGACTGCCGTAGTCTGGCAGGGTGGATGGAGGAAGTTGAAGCAAAAAATACCCCTTCTTCCATCACGGACAAAACTTGGGGACTAAGTTTTCGGGCGGGTCCTTGGGAAGACTTTTTGCTTTTCATCCTGTAAGAAAAGTCTTTTTCTGTCTACTGTTGCTAAGTCGGGATAAGGCAAGAACATCGGCAAGGAGGCTACTCAAAGTTTGGCCGAGAATAGGATCTACGAAAATGGATTGTCTTCATAAGTGCAGATGTCTTCTTCCAGGCAATCCCTATGTGCTGGCAACTAAAACAGGCACAAAGGTGCTGCTCCCCTGGGAGAGGGCTGGAGTGTTCCTTGGTAGGACAGAGAGAGCATTAGGATGCCAGGAAAGCCAACTTTTGGCTGCTATGCAGATAGATGCACTCACAGTGCCAACCTGCAGGTGGCACAATGTTCTTGATGACGACAAAGTTGTCACCCTATCTGGTCGGATTCAGGCATAAAAATAACTACTCTGAAAGGCTAAAGCTATGTTTGCCACGCTTAGGGATCGAAGTGTGCCGGGGAATATGGTCAGATCAGTCGATAGCTCTGCAAACGGAACCAGCTCTGAGTTGGGGAGAACTTTGAGCACAAACTGTAATGCTCCCTACGCACTAGACTAGAGAAAAAAGGGAAAATTTGGAAATTTTCCTGGTTTTTTACCTGACGCCAAATGGTGAACATGTAGTCCAAAAGTATTTTAAAAAACGGGCTTTTTGACCTCCTCCCTCGCTCTCGCAACTAATTTTTTGCTTCAGAAGTTCAACTCAGTCACATACGTTCAGTAAATAACATGGTTTTCAGATTTGAAAGGCCATGAGGCAAAGGTAAACTCAACTAGTTTGCTGTTTCATTTGACTGAAGAGCAGCAGTTTTGCCTCTAGAAATGAACTAAGCAGGTCTAATCTGAAATGTTGACCGAAACCTCCTTATGTAGTGTGTCTATAAAACTTTGAAGGCAGAGAGGGGACTTCAAAACTGATTAGTTCTTCATTCCAGTTGACTAGAATAGATTCAACAGAAATAGCACCCACAAAAGGAGATCTTTGCTCCAGCCCAATACGTCCATATCGCAAATGTTGCATGGCTAAAACACCACCGTGTCGTACCTTTAGACAGTTGTCAACTGACCTCAAAGAAAAGTGCATGAAAAGAGTCAGTTTCAGTGAAAGACCGAGCACCAAGTTGCGGTAAGGCCGTCTCCCTAAAGCTGGCCTCATTGGAACACAATAACGTGGGCAGGTTGAATCACTGAGACGAAGGCTACCAAGAGAGCGAGGAGAAAGTCCTTCTATTTTCCTAGAGTTTTCCTCCATGGGGCTCGGGCGCTACGTGTGTACGTACGACTGCGCGTGAAGTACGTATGAGAGAGGCGAGGCTGCCGAGAAGCACACGCTGGTATTTACTGCTCACGTATTTGATCTTCCCCAGAGTGGAAAACCACAGTCATTGCTTCAAACGGCGAGAAGAGAGCTTCCATTTTGGGTACTGCCTGTGGCGGCGAAAATGGGCAGTTCGGGCCTGGCAACGATCGTCTAACCTAGATGGATGACACTGCTACGGATGTGCGGGCGCAGCCAACGATCTGGAGCCTGCCTCACTGCATATTTGAGAGCCTTACCCAATGGCCACAGGTGCTGTTTATTGCAGGAGGCCCCGAGCTCGATCACAACATTGAGATGCTCAGGTAGCACATGAGACGCTATGAGCATAAGTGTACGTCCCAGGCTTGACAATCGAATCTGAGGAAGAAGCTTGACTAGGCTTGACACCGGCTTGTAATTTGCCAAATCAATTGAGCCCGTTTGGGCACTGTATATGCCAAATCCCCCCCCCCCTGAAGCCAAGTCAAGCTTTGTTAAATGCCCAGAAATTAGAACTATAATGCATCACGGCAAAAAACCCTCGGTAGGGATAAGGCCTGACCTGCTCCGTCCTAGATGCATTTAACGTAAAAGTCAAGAATATCATCCACTTTCTCACTTTTTTCGTGCAACTTTTGCTCCGCTACCAAGTTCTTTGTGTCATTAAATGGGGTGGTTGGTGGACTTCGTCCTCTCTCAGAGCCATTTCTCCATCTCTACTTTTCTGACCATATCTCTTCCTTTGGACTGACGGACTCAATGGACTCCTCTTCCTGGCTCTGGCATGTACTTGGAGCCTATCTGCTCCAACATCTGTCTCTGTGGCATGTTCCGCATGCTCCGCGCGAGCCAGGGCAGTGGAGACCACTCATCAGTGTTCGCTTGATTGCTCCTCCGTGCGGAATCCTCATTAAAGCTGAACATGCTTGCTGTCCTCATTTTCTCTCTGGGTCTCTTTCATTTTTATTTATTTATACTTTCTGCTGCCCAACATCTTCTTGGCGAGTTCAAACATCGTCGTCTCAGGCATGATGACATCCTTCGCACTGCAGCTCCGACGTGAGGACATCCTCGCGCTGCTGAAACCACCTCCGTCAACATTCCCTCCCAGCTGCTCGATCGACTGCCCCGTCAGTTAGTAGAACTGCAAGTACGATCACTGCAGTGGCCACAACTGTGTTTCGCAGTCACGTTCTTCGAGTTTCCCTCGTATCTACACCATGCGTAGAACGTTGACGTTACTCATTGAACTCCGGCAGGCCCAGATTTTTTTTCCAACGCAGTCTTCACGAGCCCAGTGCAGCGCGACGACCTAGTTTTCTTTGTCCAAAAATTAAGGTACAAACAACCCTGGCAGATTAGGTAAGATTGGGTTGAGCACAATCTTCGTTCAAGTCGTTGTTGCTAGGTGGGAGAAACTAGTCTGATCTGGGGCGCAGCAATAACAACATTCTCTCTTCCTCCCCCCAGTGGCTGTCAGATTCTGAGCTCAGCCGCCTGCTGGATCTACCCCAGGCTACTTCTCCGTCAATGAGGGGAGAATATTTAAAAAAGCTGATGAGCAGCCAACTGTGTCACGGTCACCCTTGGTGATTTGCATTCTGGAAGATTACAGCGTGCAACAGGACCACGTTAGGAGTCCGGGTATTTTACATAACGCGAGCAATTGTCACGAGCAGAGCGTGCACGGAGCACAGGAATACCCTGAGAATGCAATTTACAAACCAGCACTTTGGAACATTGTGTTACTCGCCGCAAACTGACGACAATTGCCCGAGCAGCAGCGCTCTACGCCTTTTAATAAGTACCCCCTGGCCAGAGGCTGGGATCCCACAATAGGAATACGTTTGCCTAAGTGTGGCTGCTCCATTACAGTGGGCGGCAGATATGAGGACCACGGGACCAAAGGGTGGAGAGGGATTTAGAGGTAACGATCCTCAATCGTGTCAACACTTCACGCACTGCGTGTTCTTATGTGCAGTGCGTAATAAGCTAGAAACATCAATTCTGTTGGGGTTGAGATGAGAAAATGGCGATAGGTGGTACAAATATTGCTTTTGTGACAAAAATATGCCTTTCTGCGTTCACTCTCAACGTCAAGGTTTATAACACACTGTGTCTAGCGCATTTCGTGCTCATTCCCTTTTTTTCTAGCTGTACCTTTTCTCTGGATTGAGGCCGAGAAATCGATAACTTCTCTGCAGAAACCTAAGAATCTCCCCTGATATGCAGTGTTGCACTAGGACTACTTATTTGTTCACAATACTGTCATACTTTATGTCATAAACTCTGTCAGAGAACGTAACTTTGCTTCCATATTGTGAACAAGTGAGTGCAGGCAGTGCCAGAGCAAAAGTGCACATCAATTTTTTTTAGGAGATTCTTGGTGTCCCGTTGAGGGGTGAAGGACTTCAGTTATCCAGTCCAGTCAAAAGTTATGACCAAAAAAAGAACGTGCGCTATGCACACTGCATACAGTTTGTCATAATGCTTTGAGTTAAAAGTTTGCAAAGTTTCCGAGACTTTTTATTTAGTGAAATGCTACTATTTTGGCCAGGGCAAAGCCTAAAAACAACAGCCGCTCCCACATCAATTTTAAAAGATGTACCTTTTCGACGTCGCCTATGTTACACGAATATGCACTTCATATCTTTATTATATAATACATATGCATCCATGGATTAAATGCATCAATTCATGCACGTGTGTAATACAAATAAACATACATACTTTTCATGCATTCATATACGCATGTAAAATGTACATACATGCTTGTGATATATGAATTAATACGTGCATACAAGATAAACATTCATGTACATGAGGGTAGCCCGCAACGGATGCTAATGGATGCAAGGGTTAAGTTGTATAAACGAGGGTAAAGTTGTGTATGTGTGCGTAAACAAAGCTGTGAGATGCATCTGCAGAGCTGCCAAATGCCAGGAGGGAAGCGTATGGGAGCTTTGGATGCGCGCGGAGTCATTATGATTTCAGTCATTTAGAATCGAATAGAGCTGAAGCTGGTCAAGACTTGAGGGAAAGCACAAATGGACAATTTTTTCAGCTTGTGCCAGCATACAGGCTTAGCATAAACAAACATTCTCAGTCATACTTTTGATTTCCTACGCCTTTTTTTCCATAAACAGCCATCAGGGTCCGATGGATGTGAGGGTCACAACCCTTGGTCCCCCCAAGTGACCCTCATATGCGTTTTCCACTGCCGAAAGGTCAGACATATATGAGGGTCAGACAGATAAGAGGGTCAGACAGATATAAGGGCCGAGTCACTTTGACACTTTATGTATTGAAAATGTAACATATATTGGAAGGTTGCTCTCCACTGATGCTGACAGACACATATCAGGCTCAAATCAAGGGTAAACAGAGCTGCGAGATGCGTAAACAGAGCTGTCAAATGCAAGTGAGAAAGCATTTGGGAGCTCTGCTCCACACAAAAAGACGACTTTTGTCAATGCAAGACGTGAACGAGGCAACGGATACAACTCTGTCATGGACTATTGCCCTGTGGTTTTCGTTCATGGAACAACGAGTCAACGTTTGACTCAAAATGGACAATTCTTCCCTCCGTTTGTGCTAACGCATGAAGATAACGTGCGTACGTAAATATCAGCTCTACATGAGTCGCCATAGTCCCGAATCTGCCATCCCATGACAGATGTCACTGAGGGTGGAAATATCGGTCCCAAACTGACCCTGATATCTGTTCTCCACTGTACTAGAGCAGCACATTCGGAGGGTAGCTCATAACTACTACTGGAATCGGCTCGCTGCTCGCCAACTCGGTATGCGAAGGCGGCCGACAAGGAGCTTCTCCCTCTCCCCTCTTGCTCAAGATTCCAACGACCGCGCCTGGACGAGAGGCGAATTCGCGTTTCCAAGTGATGGCAACCACGACAACACCGACTGCGGCGGCTGCGGCGGCTGCGGCGGCGAGCTCCACCTTACGTAATTTCCGGAAAAAAGTCTTTGTTCTTTCTTTCTAGTCCGTTCGTCCCTCCAGCTCAACGTCCCTGCTCATTTTTTTTAATGTCCGAACAGTCGACTGCGGTGGCTTCACAACGAGATTGTGACAGTACAAGAGGCACAAAAACTACAACGGCGAGAGAGAGAGAAGAAAATTGTGTACACATACGTAGAAATGCTGAGTGATGAGTTGATTAGTATTTAATCTTGCCCTGACGTCGAGTCAGCACAAGGCTGTGTTTCGTCCTCGTCGCGACTCTGTATGATGCACGAAAAGTGGTGCTCACTGATAGAGGTCGCAGCGTGTCGCCCATGAAAGGTCCATCTCATATCTCTGGAGCATCAGCGATCAATGTTGGACTTTCGCCCTCAGTCTTTTATGCAGCAGAGGTGTCCGGTATCTTGGTGTTCGAGGCAGTTGCCATTTGATCAATGCTTCAGCTTGGAAGAAGAAAACCGGTTGCATAGTAAAGGTCCAGGAAAATGCCACGGAGAGAAAGAGAACGCCTGATGCCAAGCCCCTTATGTAGATTGGAGTGCAGCGGAACTTTGCGTAGTGTGCAAGACCGTGTGAGCAGAAAGGAATTGCACTCACACCTGGCAGAGGAGCCAGGAGTGTGACGTGCAGCGGAACTGATGGCACAAGGTGAAAGCTCTGCGTCCCGGACACGTCCGGAGGCTCGGAGAGTTGTCGTGGGCCCCCACAGTCCCCGCCGCCGTCTCGTTCACGCTCCGCATCCTCCGCATTCTTTTAGCCTCACAGTGTGGACAACACCCTTTGGAACCGAAACGTCATTGGCTAACGCGAGATGGGTGTTGACCCACCTGAGGGGAGAAGGAGGGGCTCTCCACAACAAAGCTGTAGGAGTTATGCAAGCTGAAGTTGCGCCTCCAAGAAAGGCCTGACCCGGAGTGTGCACGTCGAACACTGCTCGCACGCAGGAAGATAGGACCATGTCGAGAGAAACCAGTCGTAAGCGGAGAAAGAGTTTGCTGCACAACAAGAACCCCTGCAGGTTCGTGCCTTTTTCTCTCTCACCTGTTGCTATGGGGCAGCCGAACAGCACCGAGTTGAACGTGACGCACACATGCAGACGTTGTTCACAGCTGATAATAGCACAGCGACGGATGGATGGAATGACTGCTGACATTTGCCGTGAATAGTTCCACACATAACTTCATATCACACTACAGAGTGCATCCTGGTACGTACGTACGTACGTACCTACCTACCTACAACAAAGCACTGCACTGCGCGGCCCAGTCTTGACACCGACATATCACGAACCCACAGGGCCAACTTGCAGAAGTACCTTCACATTTGGCGCTCGCAGGACCATCATCCCACCTTGATATCTGCGCTCTTGCATCTCTTCTGTGTTGCTGAACAAACCCCGCGCAGACGATGAGTTTTCACTTCTACGAATGAAACGCTCCGATACTCATGATATGAGCAAAATGCCACATGACGAAAAACAGTGGACAACAGAACGTGGAACAGGTTCTCGACGAGATGCGCTTGCACGGGCAGATTTTGTTGTTCCGCGTGTGGCGCATCCGTCCCACAGAAGGACGAACGCTCACTTATGAAACTCTTCACACCCGCCGTCGTCGTTGTTCATGGTCCGCATGGTCCAAAGCGTCTCGTACCAGGAGCCGGAGTCGAGTCTGACGTCGTGTGCGTACCTTGCGTGTGGCGCAAGAAAACCTCTTCAATTCCAGTTGTGAAAGAGTAAGAAAATGAGAAATGTTCTCTCTCTCATTGAAGATCGCATTGGTCAAAGGAAGGATTCATCTTTCCTTGCTTGGCGTGGAAGAGCCATCAATGGATTGTTCAGCGGACCCGCTCAAATAGAGAACGAGCCTTTAGAAAGGCTGTTCTGCTATGCATTGTCATATATGTCGCAAAACGGCGTTTCGCTTCAGCGGGTGTTTCGTCAGAGTAGCCATTAAGCATTACGAATTTTTCGCCAAAAGACGAGTTTTGGCGATTCCCGCTGGCCTTGACATTTCGCCACAGTCCGTAGCTGTATGCACATGACAGGAGGAAAAACGAAATGAGCTCTATTGCTGTGGGTATTTTTTAGTCCATCCAGTTGTCACGTGCAGATGTGGAGAATATGCCAAAAAGCACCTTCTTCTGGCAAAATCTTTCAGCATTGTGTCCAACTGAAGAAAAAACTACTTTTTCCGGGCTTCTTGACTTTGGACTCTTTCCAGCTTCCGGTCAAGTCACCTTGGCTTCATTTTCGAGTGGAATGAGAAAGTTTATCGCTAGATGGTGCCGGGGTGGTGGTGTTTCTTTGCATATTTTCGACATCTCTGGAGATGTGCACTCATTCGGGAGCGCACATGCAGCACACCTTTTGAGAGAAAGCATAAGAAGCAGTCGTCTGGCAGGGATTGACTCCTGCTTTCTTCCGTGGATGCCTCGCCAACGCGTACATCTGACAAAGCTGCAATCAGGTGGGCTCAAAGGGCAGCTCTGCCCGAGAGCTACTAATTCAGCATCGTACGTCAGAGCAGCAAGGCCAGGGAACAAGGAGGCCAGCAACTGGTTCTCAGTTGGCGTCAGTCACGGGAGAGAGGTGCGATGCAGCTCGTCGTTTCTCTTTGGCGTACGTATCGTTCTGGGCGACGACGCAGTACATGCAGCACTCTGGTGATGAATCATCACAACTGATGAGCTCAGTTGGCCTCTATCGAAGTCGGTCAGTGTCTGAAGAAGGATGAGCCTCCCGCCAGAAAATAGCCACCGTGGATTTGTTTGTACAGATCGTCTGACCCAATCACGATTCGCTCGGCGGGAATGAAATGATGTTTTCTGGCACAGAGAACGCCAAAAGACCCAATGACGGCGGACCAAAGTACGAGGTCCGCACCCACTTTCACGCCGAAAGGGTTATTGTTTTCGTTCCAGGCTCGGTCGACGGGGGCAAACGGACAACAAGTTGGCAATTACACCTGAGGCAGAGATAAAAACGATTCTATGAAAAGCTTCACAATAACTTGTACTGCAACTTTGTCCATTTTCTGGGTTTGTGGACGAGCAGCAGCAGACGCGACAAATAAAAGTTGCTATTTTTGTTCCGATTCTATGGAAAGCGACGAGGACGCAATCTGTGGAGCACAAGTTAAGGCGTTTTGAAGTGTCGTGACAGTGATGCTTGTGGTGTCGTGTACACTGCTGGCATATAGGACATGCCGCTTCAACAGGACATCCGACTCCTGGGTATTTTGGCCTGGAAAAGTATTAATCCCCATCCATCCTTAGTCTAAACATAACTTGGCAGCTCTGGAAAAAAAACCCTTCTGTGCAATTTTATTACTCTGTCTATTGCCATCATTTCGTTGCCTCAAGAAATGACGCATAGAGCACAATGAGTCTTCCAACTGCTCCTCGGTTGTGCCCACGGGCTGAAAATGCCCTTTCTGATCCACTGAAGTTGGCTGAATAGAGTCGAGAGCCCTTGCTAATTTCTCAAGGTGAGGAGGCCTTTGAGGTGTAGCAGGATGCAGGCAGAAGTTCTATTTTTTTACAAGCTTCCTACAACACAAAATGTTTGCCTGATTGTCGATCTTGCCCACAGACTTAATTTCTGTGTGCAACTCACCTTTCAAAGAAAGATTTGAGGCCTGTCTTCCCTCTGGGAACTTCTGGTTGTTCGTACCTTTCACTTCTTGGCCCTCATCTTCAGACTCATCAGTTGCCCTTTGAGCACAGCTTTCCACCCAGAATAGCCTTTTCCAAGAGAGTTGTAGCCACATTCAGAACCTTTTTCTGAAAATAAGCTAAATATACTCGTACTTAAGGAGCCTTCGAAAGTTTCAACGGAGGCCAAATCCGTCTATTTCTTGGATCTAAAACCCGGGATACTAAGGACGTAATTGCCAGTTTAGGGATGCACAGTCTTATTTTAGAAATACCAGTTTCCCGGTTTCTAAGTATACCCTAACCCCGGCTTATCCTGCTCGCATGAATATGCTAGTGGTGGTAACACTAACACGATTTTACTATTCAGCAACGACAAGTTCATCGCAGGTGTCGAGCGTGCGTACACATAGATACCGGTAGTCGCACCAACGTCGTGGACACAGAGCTATTGCATTAAATTTGCATTCGCGAGTTAAAAATCCCGAAAAAATCTAGAAGTCAAACTAAAATTAAAAGGTTAGGACTAAAATTGGACTTGACAGATGTGACACTGCAAAAAAAGACCAGCAGCCTCAAGAGAGTCCTCAGCATTGTTCCTGTTGCTGAGGCCTCCGAGGATGCATATCTTTGTCTAATATTTTGTCAACATCTTGTTGCCTCTGTTTCAAGTCTCTGTTCCTGAAAAGAATGCATGCGGTTGTCATGAGTAGGGTATCAGCAACCTCTGGTTGATGGGTTAGGAGGTTATACCTATTGAGTCCAAGTTTAAAACAACACTTCTGCATGAAAAGTACATTGATTGCACGGTGCCGCTGCATCTACGCATGATGTCCGGAACATACACGCACCTGCTCTGCAATGACGAGCTCGCGAAAGTTTTATAATGGACTCGCGCACCCTCTCAATTGTGCTCGCGCTTTTAAAGGCTTGTCAACGTTGCCCACCCCAATCGATACAGAGGTGGTGTAGCATGTCTGTTTTTTACAATTTGAACATGGTGTCTAAAGTTTACACGTACGATGGCGAGAGTAAGACTTCCTCATCCTCAATAAACAAGCATCGGCTTTAAGCATTTACTGTGTGTTAAATAAGTTTTTGGTCTATTTCAAGGGGTTTACATTACATTGCATAGTCTGGTCCAGCAGCCTCTACTATTATGTTTTATGCCAGTAGAGGACAAGAAATACCAGTAATGGCACTGACTTTTGGTTTTGGTCGTCCTGCACGGCAAAATTCTGGGTTGAAGGACCTCATGAATACTTCACTATTGCAACTGATTCAGACATAATTGCGAGGAGTTGTACAAATGTTGACCAACGAGCAAGAATGTGCCTCAGGCAGCAAGAAATGTAAATCTCTGAAAACTCAGAGGTCACCCTGAGTTGCGAACACTTCTGTTTGAGGGAACAGTGGTGCAATCATGTACCAATAGCGCACGGACACCACGAGGGAATTCATTAAAGGTCGGATGACGCGATTAAGAGCGGGGTTTTATTCTTACGTTAAGTAGTGCCGTAGCAAAAGTGTTATATCTGTGGCATCAGACACTTGAGTAGTGGCTCTTGTATCGATTGCGCCTTCTCTGGCCGTTGGATCACCTACTTGGCTGCGCAGTAAGGCCCTTTCCACCAACAAAAGGAATACGCCTAAGTTCATGGACAGGCCTTATAAGAAACTCATCGAGGACACAACCGGGTTGATGCAAGGACTCGTCAGTGACCTCGGCTGCTGCCGCAGATAATCCAGACCGCTGTAACCTTAGGATGCAGTGCTACGTCTGCAGCTGCCGCCAGCTTCTCACTGAGGCAACGAGGGCCAAGAGGCTAGAGGGAAGTGAAGAGATCATCACACGTACTGGGTGAGGCGCATTGTCAGGTGCGCAGTGTTTGCCGCCCAGAAAATGTTAGAAGCGGTGTTGTAGTCGAGGTGGAAGTTGGGATTATTAAGTGTGAATTGATCCTTAGATAATTTTCTACTAAAACATAGACTATGAGCTGTTTGCGGTGAACGAGGCATTGTCCATGGAGTCATGCAAGTGCTCCCGTTGGTGTTCCCAATCTGCAGGATGCTCTCATTCATCAGGCAAATGTTGTTAAAAACACTCATATCTGTTGGAGACGCGCACAGAGAACAGATGTCAATTGTGATCGTGTTCTCGAGAGAAGAAACAAGTGATTTGGTGTTGATTTGGATTAATTTTAGCCTCGCTTTAGTGACAAAAAATTGCGCCAGGAACCTGATCACCCTTTTAATCTGCGAAATGGCAAGTGTTTACCGGAGCTCGGACATCTTACTTTAACTTTGTTTGCATTTATACTAGAAAACCATGCTTTACTGCAAATTAAAGCTTAGACTAGACTCAATCTTGAGAGTTGACCTCTGAGCCTTTTTATGCGAAAAAGGGCCCCCGAAAATATGCACATGACAATACGCCTCACCCGGTAGAAGAAGTAGTAACATCTGTCTGCCCACCCACTGATAAGTGCGCATTTTTATCAGAGATAGCGGGAGATACAACCTGTATGCAGGTCAGTGGGGTCTCCAGGCAGCAGAGTAGGCTTTGACCTTTCAGGGCTGGCGGAAGTGCGGCCAGAAGGCCGCCCCTGGACGTGAGGTCTGAGGTGCAGCTGGAGGCTGCAGGGATGCAGCAATAGCTTGTGATAGTGGACTGACGGGTCTCCAGTGTCTGAGCCGGGAGCCGAGCCGAACCTAACCTACAGTTGTTATTTTTAAACAAGCCAGTGGAGCTGGGATAAAATGCAGTTTCGGGCCTTCAAGATTCAACAGTTCTGCCAATACTCTTGGGCAATGGCTCTCTACACAATCAGTAATAAATGCTATTTCTGCCTACAAGTTTTATCATTACTGGTAAAAATTGTTTTGTTGCTTACACCTAATGTTTTTGCCTCCAAATAAAAGTTACTCCCTTTTCTGAAAAGAAGATCTGTGTGGTTGACCAGGACAGAAAAAGCAAGAATGACAGGTTTCTCGCATTCTCCGTCAAACAGATGTGCATGAACACCACCAAGCATCCAGCAGCGGCAATGATGTCCAGACTGGTGGCTTAGGATGGATAGAGGATGCTGGTCTTCTGGTTACCAGCGAATGAAGGCTGTGTCCCCCTACTTCAATGTGAACAGCACGCCACAATCAACCTGAAGCGGTCCGCCTCGAGTGAGAACTCCATTCAGAGGGTCGGCACCTGGTTCTGGAGGACAGCTGGAGTTGTGTGTGGAGGCCAGTGAGGCTAATTGAGAAGCCCTGCGCCCTAACCTTTGGCGAGGAGACCCTTAACATTTGAAGGGAACAAGTCCAGTCAACCTCATGCTCAACTTTGTCAAAATTTTTCAGTTGGAACCTATCATTATCCACAGGGCATGAGGTGCGGCACAAAACTTTATCATGCATTTTTCGTGTATGGAGACTAATGATTAATGATTTAACTTGCGAGGTTAAACTTCATGCGCATGAGCAATATATTTCGGGAAACAGGTCAGCAAATTTTCAAATCAACGGAACATTTATAACAACAAATGGAAAGCTAAAACTTCAGCAAGATAAAGCTGTTTGGTTCAGTCCCTGCCCATCCACCTTCCAGGTTGGAGTACTCCATGCTAACTTGTTCTTACTTTTTGTGCAAAAAATCCCATCATAATCTCATTACCATGCTCATAATGACCGGTACAGTATATGCACACTGCACAATGTGTACTACATATTGTGAAATGCAAAACTTACAAGGGGTGCAGTGGATGTGTTCGAGCTGTGGTCGCCTCGTTGTTCAGGTAGCTGCTCTGGCTCTCTCAGAGAATGAAAAATTGGCACTTCTGGCACCTGCTAATGCCAGCAAAACGGCACGGTGGTGTGACACTGACCTGGAAGACTATCTACATTTCCTAGAGGTACCAGGCTTACAGGAATGTGAAGAAGAAGGTGGGCTCTGGCTCGAGGGTAGCCAATACATTAGCCAATCGGTACAAGATGAAGTGCAGGGTTGGGTGCAACTCCGGGTAGTCTTACTAGCATATGGCACAACCTCAATACCACTTGGTGGGCCACATGACCCCTGGATATCGCATTCTTGCAGGAGCAGTAGGATAAGGTCTCTCTGCACCTGAAGTTTTGCAGGACACCACCCCGGGGAAATTATCATGTATTCTGATGAAAAGCCAAAACCAGGCCTACAGTTAATTGGCACAACAGTGTTGGGCGTAGATGATGACGCATTTTACATGTTGAACAGTGATGACTGCAGAGGGGCCACTTGGCATCTGAGGAGCATCTCCAATTGAGGGTCAGCTCAACTGACTCAACCCTGAAAATACTCGAGACCCAGATATTGGCGTAGATGTGTGAGTCGATCAGATGATCCGTTAATCAGACATCTCAAGCCTCATGCATCTGCCTTATGCCTTGTACATTCTGGCATCAGCTAGCTTTACATGAAGCTGCAGGAAAAGCTGTAAGTTCGACAATGAGGTACTATAGTAGATGCTTTTCTGCCAACGTAAAACAAGTTACTTTCATTACTAAATGCCTGGTTGAGAAATTCAGTTATTGCCAGAAGTATTTGCAGTCACGAGAAACATCACAATGGGAAAGGAGTAATCTGCAGATTTGGTCCAATCGTGAACCAATGCTTCCTCATTCTTTAAAACGGGTAGCGGCACAGATGAGATGCCAAACTCAACAGGGTGATTCTGAGCCACAAGAACTTCATGGTGGGCATGGGATCATAGTCAGGGGTCTGATGTCATCTGGCAGGAGAAAAATGGACGCCAGGTTCATTTCCGCTGGGCTTGAGGTCGATTCCAGGGTGTGCCAGAACCACAGATCTTTCCTGTGGTCAACTGGAAGAAAGGGATGTGTGCTCTGGTGCACGGGACCATTTTGCGTGCCACCAAAACGGGGCACTGGCACAATTTGGTGCATCTTTTGGGATAAGGAAACACGGCATCCCTGAAGTCCGGGTCTAAGTCTCAAGAATTTGGGCATATGGGTGACTTCTACATCCACGTAGAATCTTGCATGCATCATCTTAGAGGCCTTGAACAAGATCTCAAGCACATTGATGACAGCTAATTCATGGCCAAAACCTGCTCTGATGTACGCTATCATTTGGACAAGGCTATCAATGCAAGTGGAGGGTTCTCTGAGGGAATATTGGATGAATGGAGTAACTAGCGGCGCCAGTCTCATATTTGTATCATAACAAATAAATTACTTTGGATACCACATAATTCACCAAGTTTTGCTCAGATGTAAGTACATTTTGTGGCACAATCGCTGAACTGGAACAATACTCAGATTGTAAAAAATCTTCGATGTGCACCTTTTTGATGAGTGCATATCCTGGATTTCAACGATATTGCATGTACAGCGGAACGCGCTTAAGATGATCATGTCGGGACCAAAGAATTTGATCGTTTTATCCGTGACCGCTCTTACCTTATTGCAGCAAAACAGGGGTAAAAAGGGCTGAAAATCACAAATCACAAAAATTTTCAGACACCCTTAGAAACACCCACCCTTTCTGGGCCTCCTCCTTTGATAGGCAGAACTTAACAGGTCAATGACAAAGAGTCTATTGATCTTTGGAGGCAATGGATGAAGAACGATCATTTCTACAGGATCTGGCTCAACTTTTTGCCCATAGTTGCACTTGCAGCTTTCAACCTCATCCAAGAGGGTGATTAACCCCACGAAGAATAAGCCCCTTGAACAGGGTAACCAGTGCTCTTGGCATTTCAGATGAGCATTACATCCGTTCAGCAGGACTCAAGTGATCCATTTATATAAGGAAGTCAGTACAAAAATGCTCATAGGAATTGGGACATGACTTCTTGACCGTTATATCCGGGTGACCGTTATATCCGGTGATCTTTATAAGCGTATTCCACTGTACCATGTATGTGTCAAGTCAATGCGCACAACTTTTTGAAGAGAATGTTTGATCACGTCTTATTTGAATCAATATTAGGTGACTTGCAGTAGAAGTGCACAGCTACATCTTTCCAAAGATGTTTCTTTTTCCACAGAAAATCAACAATTGCCAGAAGCCTTCAAAAAATTGCCCTAAACAATAACCATGATGAAGAAGTTCTAGGATTGAAATAATCACTGCCTTTTCTCTGGGGGCAGCCCCTCAAGACTGTCAGGACAATTGACATGTTCAAGACCACTGTCTAACGCGTGAGCCCAATGCGCCTGCAACGAAAAATATTTGAGCATCATTTGCAGCAATGTTGGGATCAAGAGATAGAAAGTTTGATCAGACTCAGATTTGAGTTAAAAAAGTACTCTCTTTGGCATCTCAGTAAGCAAAAAAATGGCAACTTGTCCTGTCGGGTTGCACAGGTGCAAGAGGTCTAAGAGTGAGATGTTGCAAGAAAAAAAGTGAATCAGTTACTGAGCACAAAGGGTGAACATTGAGACAAACGGGCAAGTGTTGCTTAAGGCTAATCAGTGCCTTGAAATGTAAATCTGTAGTAAAGTCATCACATTCACTGATGGAAAAAATCCTCGACACATTTTACGACTACAGCAGCTTGGCCATGGAGGAGGACAACATCCTCAGCCATGTTGCATGTGTGAAGAGGCTCCCAGCTAAGTCATTGGCTCTGGTGTGCTTTAAACTGACGGGCAGAAACATCTTCAGTCTACTTGGATTGATGCAACATCGGATGCCACATTCAGCCTGAAGGTCATGGACAAGGTAATTGGAAGAGTTGTCAAGATCTTTGGAAATGGAACTATTGTCGAGCATCAACACAAAGTTCATGTGGCATCCCCAAGACATCATGGGGATACCATGGGGGGGAGACAAGGCGTATCAAGCTCATTGTTGAATATGCTATCAATTGAAGCTCCAGGGGTGTGTGAGCTCTGATTGGCTATTTAAAAAAAAAACTTTACCTTTGGGAATCTAATTTTTTGTTTCTACTTCTTTAATAACAACAACATGATCGAACATTGTGATACAATTATTAGCCTATCTGCTGCAGGAAGAACTCAATAAAGATTTCACGACACTTGGGGCGCTCTTGTGTTACAGTGTGCAATGGGGTCAACCCAGATCATGTGGACAGCACCACCTCCGTCCTGCAAGGTTAGAGGAGCTAGTTGATGCTGTCTGGAAGTATGATGATTAAAGGAGGGATAAGGTAACCGTCAGGAGCCTCGCGCAAGAGTCCAGAACTTCCGAGGCCGCCCTGAGATGCTTGGTAAATAACCAAGCATTGGGTCTCTGGAGCTTCAGGGTGACACCTCAGCTGGCACTGAAACTGGCTGACTACGTCAGGTGGAGGGTGGAGAGAGTTAACATCCTGGTAAACAAGGTGAAGCTGAAGGCTGCTGACGTTCTCCTTCTCTCGAACAAGGTGCCCTTCTCGCTGGTACAGATGGTGTCCTCCGACATGGGATTCCACCATGCTGAGGCTGTAGGGGTCGCAGATAATGATATGGTCACTTATTCAAGGAGAGGCAACATGCCATCCTTCAGATACTTACTGTTGCGGCATCGGATGGCCAGAACTCCCTGTTTGTCTTCCTCAAGGACAAGGAGAGGCTAGCAGTAGGCATGGCAAAAGTGCAGGTCTCCAACAATAGCAGCAGGCTGGCATGGCTTGCTGCAAAGCTTGGTTTGCTCAAGCATTTCTGAAAATGAAAACTCTTTGTCGAGAACCCCTGGCTCACCCCCCTTTGCTAGGCAGTGTTTTGGAACTTGAAGGGGATGCTCTCAGGTATTCAGTACCAGACCAAGGACTAGCTCAAAGCCGCCATTGGCTCTGCCTGGTCTACTCTCGAGCGGAGCTTCATCAGGGAGGCTTGCCAGACGCTCTCCACCAGGCTGGTCGTCAAGAACAAGGGCTGGGTTATTATATTAAGTAGTCAGGACCACCAATGTACAGTCCTTGGCGTAAAGATTAGCCACGGGGATGACCACACCTCATGCGCTACACTCAGACATTTTGAGGTGGAATTTTGACGTGGAACATGTACATATGATACTCAGGCACAATGTTCCGTACAGAGCTTCACTGTTGGGGCTGCCCATTTTGGTGCCAGAATGCTCAAAGTGAGACCAACTGGAGAGGGAGGCAC
>JAAUXU010039356.1_pt1 | contig 57611 bp, 63 predicted proteins | sample 7278151 | NCBI WGS metagenome assembly JAAUXU01 (sample SAMN14350113, study PRJNA611818) | marine sediment metagenome | isolation source: surface marine sediment (1.8m) | place: French Polynesia: Moorea | collected 2018-08
ATACAGTTATACTATATATTAGGCTAGGTCAAACAGGGGTCAACTTTGGAGATTCACTGCCTGCATCTGGGGTTTGTTACATGGGCTCAAAAGATGAAGATGTAGTCAAATACTTTGGGAAAAAAAACATTGTGTTTACCTATGCCCAACTTGATCTGAAATTTATGTATTAAGCCACTCTAGTAAATTTGCTGTGAAAGTAGATTTCAGCTCTGGTGACTGTCTGAAGCTGCCAAACTGGGTGAAAATCACTCACCAAAATGCTGACTCGCTCCAGTTTGTCAGAAAAATATTTTATAGCAAGTCCTGAAGAATAAAAAAATTATGACTTATTTTACAGTATTATGTAACTTAAAATGCATTTGGGCATAGCTAAAACTTTTTTTCATTTTCATTTGACCACAAAGTCTTCATATGATGTGCAGTTACAAATTTTGGACACCCGCAGGGAATCCTAATTTTCGGCCTAGCCTAATATACAGTATTAATAATTCTGAAAAACTCAGTGGTGGGAACTTCGGGAAGGCACAACGCAGTGCATGTCACATCTCAATGCCTGGGTGGAGATCGTCACAAGCATTGGTGTCACCTCCCAGACAGTGTACAACATCACCAGACATTGGGAGCGATTTGGGACTCAGGATGTCAAAGACTGATGTACTGAAGACCAGCATTGTGACACAGTGGGATAGGACGGTATCAATGAGTCCTATTCTGGAGAACAAGGGCAGTTCAAGTGCTGTGAAAGTCACGATCAACATCGTGAGTCCTTGAAAAATCTGCCTGCCAACATTCAAGTTTCTGTACGACATCCCCGAATTAACGTGACCTCTTTCTTTTGACTCGTGTCGATACTCGATACTTTGCATACATCACTACATTCGAAACCACGCTTGTATCGCACAGTCTTACGTGGGAGATGACATCAGCGTGAAATTTGCCGTCCATCGACCTGCATCACGTGATCGCGCTCTCACAAGCATTCGGGTTCTTTTCGGCGCTAGAATAGTCAAACCCTATCCTATAACTGACTCCTCTCCAGGGCCCTGCCGGAAGGACTGTCCGGGGTCCTCCGGGTCCTCCCGGGTCCGGCATGGACCCCGGCCGTTGGATGGAGCAATATTCCACGAATCTGCGCTGCGGCTGCAACGAAACCATGATGAGGATCTACATGAGAGACGCCAGGCCCATGCTAATACCCGGTCCTCAGGGTCCGCCTGGACCACCTGGGGTAAGAGACACCCTCTCTCCACGCGACCATTGCTGGAGGGACGTTGTACGTACAGCACGCGACTGCTGTCATTTTGCAGGATGTTAGCATGAGTCCAGTAGGACCTCCTGGACCCCCTGGACAACCAGGACAGCCAGGAAATCCAGGTAGGCAATTTGTTCAGCGCAAACGAATCCTACGTGTATGAGTCGCGCATGTCTTTCAACTTCCGAAGGCAATCCCGGGTCCGAAGGTCTCATTGGACCAAAAGGAACACCAGGTACTTGCCAGCATCACAAAAGTTGTCTGTGTACTGTACTGTAGTGATCAGAACCATTTCTCCTCCTGCCTGATGTACTTCGCACCATGCTTGCAGCCTGCATCCAGATTGCCTTGTGCACATTGTTCTAAACTTGTTCCCTTTTATACTTACAATGAAAATGCAGTTTTTATTGGATTCAATGCAGTACTTGAAAGGTACTTGAAGTGATAACAGTGACTTAGACACGTACACTTTTGAGCAAGTCTGGAGGAATTTGGTCCACGCCAGCAGCAACGACTGAACCATGAATCACGTCATGTTTGCCACAGGTCGGGACGGTCTTCCGGGACTGCCCGGTCCCCCCGGTCCGCCGGGCCCCCAGATGATGTACACGCCCATGTCCAAATACGGAGAGGTAATGACGTCATCAACTCATTAGGAGCGAGACGCATGTGGCACAGAACCCAGAGGTTCTAATACTACTAATGGCTGATTGTTCCACATCAGATGAACTGGGGAAAGAAGAACGTCTTTCACGATGAGCAGAAATTCGCTCCCTATCCTGACATGAGCGGAAATTCATTTGGCGGCAAAGAATTGCGAGGACCAAAAGGACAAATGGGACCACAGGTGAGGACAAGTGATAACTCACGCTGTACATTGAACAAACGTTGATGGCTGGACGGATCCTTATTGCCGGGCCCCAAGTGTAACGTAACCACTATTTACAGGGCCCGAGGGGAGACCAAGGGGACAAAGGAGAAATGGGCTTTCCGGGTCAAAAAGGAGCTAAAGGCGAACAGGTACGAGTCGGAGCTGTGAATGGCGCACACCACAAACGTCAGCTGACGGGGTCATCGGGATCATCTGAGCCAAACTTGAGGCTTGAGACAACGAGTGAAAACTGCCAAAGATTTGAGTCAGGCAGATGGGACCAGGATGACGATCCTGCTCTTATCTTAGAGAAATGAACCTCAACAGAGGATGGATTAATTTCGTTGTTTTCCTCCACCCTAAACAATATAAGCTTGAACTCTTTCTCCACTCATCAGACAGAGAAAGCCTTTAAACAGGGTCAGAACGGAGATTTTGATGCTAATGGAACATCCAAACTGATGCTGAAACACTTCCACGGGTCCTTGACGTGTGGGACCAAAAGCCGCTTGTTCTGATCAAGATATGACAAATCTGCACAATAATTTCACACCACACAGTTCTTAAGGACCATGCCAAATTCACTCTACACCACAGCACAGCCGTAGAGTCAAAGTCTGTCCACGATCACGCATATAGCGTTGTGATGCTTCAGGGCTGGGGTGGTCCTCCGGGCACTGCGGGCTACAAAGGCGAGCCTGGACAACAAGGAGTGCCAGGGGCGCCAGGGATCCCGGGAAGACATGGATATAAAGGAGAGAAAGGTCGGTCGCCTTTCAACAGCGGCAGTGTCGGGTCTTTTTGTCCACTTGTGAGCCATTTGCATGCAGGTGAGCCTGGCCCACCTGGCCCAGCATCTCGTCCCCAAAGGACGCCGATGAGGGGATTAAGGGAAATGGACAATCTCATTTCCAGAGGGGATCTCAAAGGCGCCAAGGGACAAAAAGGAGAGCCAGGAAAAACCACCATCATTCGAACGGACGCGGTCAGTGCAGAAGTAAATTGTCCGTGCGTTTTTTTCTGCAGTCGTGCTTACTCCACTCATTTGCAGAACGCCGGCGGCAAGACCGTCTTGAGGGAGAACGTGGTGTACCAGAGAGGCGAGTCCCTCCTGGTCGGCAACGTGGCCTCGCTGAGAAAGATGACGTGGCTGCCGCTGGGGACGTTTGCGTTTGTGCAAGACGTGGATGCCCTGGCTGTCCGCCACAAAGGTGGCTGGAGACAAATTGAGGTACGTGCAATTCATCTTCCCCACGGACCCGTAAAGTTGCTCACCCACAACATTAGCACGCGCGCGCGTACATCCAGTCACAGCAGTTGGCTGGTAGAGACGTCTGAAGCCTAATCTCACAATGTTTGCTTAAGCCTGGCGCTCCTTTGATCCTGCTGGACCCCCAGCCGTCAGCGCCGTCGAACGAGATCCCCCTGCAGCGTCACAACAATAAAGAAGTGGGCGAGTTCAGGGAAAAAGAGTTCAATCCATTTGCCCTGCAGGAGAACGCGCAGGTGAGGATCGATTAGTGCAACGAGTAGAGAAACAGTGCCTTGTATGCTCTCTGCACTCTTTTCTAGGGTCAACCCTCGTCGGTAAGGGCAAAAAGGCCTCCTCCTTGTATGTAATTCCGAGACTCTCTCGACTGAATCCTCTCTTAAACGTTAATTGCAGCTTCGTCTGGTGGCTTTGGACTTTCCTCGGAGCGGCGACCTCCACGGCGCGCTCGCCGTCGACTACCAGTGCTACCGCCAGGCCAGAGAGGCGGATCTGAGGGGGAGCTTCAGGGGATTTCTGGCTCCGGCCAAGAAAGGCGGAGGCACACTTGAATCCATCGTGCAGTTCAACAACCGCAGGCTGCCGGTCGTGAATGCCAGGGTATAATGCCGAATGCTACAACTCGTTGCTGTGACTTACTGCATGCACGTCGTGCCTAGGGCGAGGAGTTGTTTCCCTCGTTCAAGAGCATCTTCGAAGACAAGGGTCGCTTCAACAAGGAGGCGTCCATCTACAGCTTCTCCGGGAAGGACGTGCTCCAGGACGGCACCTGGTGACACCTGTCGTACTAGTGCATGAGCTGCGTGTTTGACTTATCTTCTTCAGGTCGCGGAAGTACCTTTGGCACGGTTCAAATCCTTGGGGTGTGAGTCAGAGCAACTGCCAAGATTGGTCAAGCAGCAATCCCCTGGACATCGGCCTGGCCTCGGACCTGACCAAGGGCACCCTACTCGGGCAGAGCAAATCTCCTTGCAATCACCAGCTTGTCGTACTCTGTATAGAGACTGCCAGTCACACGCTCTATTCGACCTGATCAGAGCCTCCAGGCAACCCAGTAGAAAACGTCTTCCAAGAAGTCTTCCACACGTGCATCCTTTAAATGTATGTGCTATGTTTATTCGTGTTGCTGCGCTTCACAAAATCAGATTCTAATACAAGGATTGTGCATATCCTCTTCTCTGAATGGATCTTCCGCTGTTTCGGAGTCTGTCAAAGACCAAGGAATTGACTGCGCGGACAAGGATCCCCCTCTGCCCCCACGGCACGGGATGGCCGAAGATGAGGGTCTCTGAGGAGAACACGTCGCCGGACTCCAAGGAGTAGCTCATCCGGAGGACCAACGAGGAGTTTGATGTTGTGGCCTGACAGGAGCGCTTTGCTCATGTCAAAAGAAATGTCAGAATGGCTCAAGACTATCAGTTCAATGACTAAGGCGATTCTCAGGAGCAGTGTTGGGAATGCATCCTGTAAAAACTTCTTCAGTTCTACCATCAAAATGAGCTTTCTAAAAAGTTGGAGCAATGAATCAGACCTGTGACATGATTTATCACGATGTCAGCAGATCCTCCTGCATTGTTCATAGTGAGACTGTCACTCTGCAGCACCTTCAATGCATTCTTACGATGTCTCATCAAGTGCAGTCTTGCCGGCTGCAGCAGACTCGCTTTCTTTGACTTGGCACTTTGATCCAGATATCTTCCTCCATAAATGTTTCTCTACGAGATGTCTTTTAACATAAAGGCAGGCAGTCCCTCCACATGTCTGTCTGTCTGTCTGTGCGTGTGTGCGTCACAGACTGAACTGTTCTGTGTAGCTGTAGAGCATACACAGTTATTGATTACTATAACATGCTACCAGCGAAGGTCTGCTAGTACATTGCAATGTAATGTATACAGTAGCCCCTCCATTATATGAACCCTGATTGTATGAGCAAACCTTGATTATGTGAACGTCTCTCTGATGGCCAATTGTGAGCTCAAGAAGAAACTCTATTATACGAAATTGTACACAACCCCCAAAACCTTGTTGTATGAACTTGTTTCCAGGTGCTGACGTTGTGGGCAAAGCCCCTGCTGATGGAGCTCATGCTGTTTGCACAATCAAAGGCACGCGGATGTGGTTACTGAGCAGGGGGTGAGGAGTGCACAGCATCATCCATATGAGAGAGAGAAAGCAGTGACAAGATGTCGAGCTTCCTCAGTGATCCAATCCAAGATTACCCAATTCTTCTCGCAAATGTCATTTCACTTCTCTACTCCTTCCAACTGTTTGACTTGGACCTAAAATATAAAGAACATCCTCGTCAAGATTGTTGTTCATACTATTCAGCCCTGGGACCCATATATTGACTATATGAACAGCTCCAATTATATGAACTTGACCCCGGTTCATATAACCGAGGGGCGACTGCATCAGTCCTTGGGATCAGTGAGAGGAACCTCATTTGATGGCCGCAATCGCTGGTAGTTCTGTGACCTTTCGATTACCCGAACCAACTCAAAAAGACTCAAAAATTTCTACCAGAAAGTTTTATCTCGGTTGGATCGTATAAACGGAATTTTGTGCCAGAGGTCATAAAGGACACAACTCTAGCATACTAAAGCTCTGGCATATGAATTGAAACAGTAAAAAAGTCCCCAGGTTTGCAATGTATACGCAACTTTGTCATTTTTGGCCCGCTGAACAAAATTCCTTTTGCAAATGGGAACTTTGCATCTCTTCTCTCAAATGAGTCTAGTTCTGCTTATCTGCATGCGTTCTGCACTGGCTGAGGTACAATTGTGTCCCTCAGTGGGGTTACTTTCGGTCCACTCGACGTCCTCCTGCATTGTGTGCAAACTTCCTCCAGACTCTCGTCGTCTCCACCTGAAGAGCAACAATCGAGCCAGCCAAGGTTGTCAGAAGAGACGTTGAATGGGCGCTTCTTCGAATATATCATTTTCTCCACCACTGACGCATCTTCCTCTTGACGCAGCCGCCCAAAATGCGTATTCATATGCGCATTTTTTGCGTCCAAGCCATTAGTGATGGGTCTCGACTCGAGTAATTTGGACTCGGGTTTTTGGCTCACTCGGAGTGGAGCCAGATTCCAGCTCGACCCGGAGTCACATTTGAATGTTCCAACCGGGTTCTAAACGAGTCAATATTACGTACGTACCTTTGAAAATGAACCCTTTCATCATTGGACTTCTTGTCTCTTTGATAGACTTGTTGCAGTAGACCCGAAAATGTTGACTTTTGACTCAATCCGGATGCGACCGAGATTTTGGGTTGCCCGACCCCGCCCGGACCCAAAAGAACCCGAGAGTGAGCCGGATTCGAAATTCCGACCCATCACTACCAGCTAAGATTTAGTCAACTGAGCCTCGCGCGCACCTCTCATCAAGGCCACGCTTGCGCCAGCCAAGAAGATGCGTTGTTGCGTGTGATGCGTGAAAAGGCGCCTCGGACGTCGGGGTGAACGGCCACGAGGAGGGGGGGGGGGCTGAGTACGCACACACACACCCTCGTGCGCTCACGTATGACGTCGTGTTGGCCTTAAAGCATCCTTGTACACTTGAGGCGCGCGCAACATTTTCTCTTCCGCCGGTTCCTGCGAAGGATTTTGCTGTTCAGGCAACAATGAATTCGGGCGGATCTTCTTCAGTCTCGGCCAGACTCTTGCTGGGGTTAGATTGTTTTCTAGTACTCATTGGGTGACTCTGCTACATAAGGGGAAATGGCTGACATGTCCCGATTGGTGGTGCTTCTGTCGTTCTGCCTGGTGGCCTTTGTCTGCTGCCAGGAGCAGCGAGACCCGGAGAGAGCAGCACTGCAGGTCCGAGATCCTTTCTGTCCGCTGGAGAGGAATCAGAACAAGTGCAGAGCCAGAAGGTTGAAATGATATACCTCAAGTCAGGGACACTTTTCATCTGCCACGGACTTGATCTTCTTGTCTGTCCACAGGAACCAGTTCAAGTGCGGCGCCTTCCTGATGGACCTGGCCGGTCAGAACGAGACCATCCGATGGCTGGGGGCTCTGCCAGACATGTTGCACAAGCCCAGGGTCAGGCAGTCAAGGCAGCTCATGAAGAACCTGGGTAACGTGCACAGAAGGAGCTTCCAGCTCATCAACGGATTCTGCAATGAGATCTTTGCCAACAGGAAGTGCTTCGGAATGGTCAGAAACTAATCAACCTTCTTAGTTACTTTCGACTCACCCTGTGCGCTTTGCAGATGGAGAAGCTGTCCAAGGTACCGTTGGACAGCTGCGAGGTGAACATGATGAACGAGTTCGGCAACCAGACGCTGGGCAACATCTTGTGCGGTCGAGCGGCGGCGTTCGCACCAGGACAGCACTTCCAGTCATTCGTCTCGGTGAGAAACGTCACCAAGGTCGATTTCGTGCAACCAGGTTGAGCAGTCTTCACCCTGAGCAAACATTTGCAGATCGGGTTCTACCACTCCGCGTGCGGGGGCGAGTGGACCGAGACTCACCGCAGGGAGGAGCACCTGGTCATGGAGGAGGAGCTCTGCTGCAGATTTGACGAGGGTCAAGGGGTCTATTTCAGGTAAGCCTAGATCCAGCTCAGGTCAAAGAGACAGAAATGACTGTGATTGCAGTTGTCCTCACCTGTGTGGAACCAGAAAGTACTGACAATAGTTGTATACGAGCACAGCAGAGCCTTCCAGTCAAACTTTTCTTAGTGTTGGCACCCGGAGAATCGGTAGGAAATACTTGAGACAAATCAGGATCACAGTCAGTGGTCGACCGAACCGGACAGCAGAACCGTTCAGATGAACCTCAGGACACCACTTTGCTAGACTTGAGATATAAGTGGTGTAACTTTGAGGAGGAAACCATGCAAATGATTAGCAAACAACTCATCTTACGCGGAGGTCGGAAGCAGAACTTTCCTTTTCCTCAATAGACAATGTTCGAGGAAATCATTGCTGAAACATAGAGTAAATTACTAGTATAAGGTTTAGTTCGGTTTGGCGATTCGGTCGACCCCGAATCCTGAGAAACAGTAAACACTGTTGTCTGACCATTTCGGTCAATGAGAAGTCATTGCTTCTCGGTCCATCCATGACATTGCTCATCACAGGTGCGACGGATCACACTACGAGAAGCTGTGCCCCGGGGTGGAGGAGCCCAAGTCCTCGCCCGAGGAGGTCAGGCAGGCCCTGGGAGGCGAGCCTCCGGTCGTCAGAGCGTACAAGAGACACAGGAGACTCTAGGGCGGTTTTTTTTTGTCAGTTGACTTTGTTTTTTGTTCATTTGTCTGTCTGTCTGTTTGTGTGCCGCCAAAAAAGGGGCACATTTTTGATGCGCTCGCCTGTGTGACTCAATAAATCTGTTGAAAAAGTGCGTGACAATTGAGAGGAAACCAAACCGACGCAGGTAGACCGAAAACCTTGATCATATTTTGCTGCACAGGTGATTCAGGCCGCAACAAAGATGACGCACGCGCTCGTCTGCGAAGCCGCCGACAGCAAAGATCTCGATCGTTGTCTTCTTTCTTCCTCTTCTCCGTCCCCCTCGTGTGCACGTGCGCCAAGACGAAGGAGTCTTCTTTGACTCCAAGAACGCAAACTTGAGTAAAATAGAACAAATCTTTGTCTTGGGTGAGGCCTAAAAGTGCTGAAGCTACGTCAACTTTGGCGCTGCTCGAAACATCCAACCAGTTGAAGCACAAACTTCAGTCCTTTCAGCTCTCCGACACCAGACTCTCCCTTCAATAGCTCTGTTAACTGTGCAGACCTTAAACAAAAAACCTTTTCCCTAGCAACACGTTGAGACTTTGAAGGTCTTCCAAAAGGAGCAGCAGGCGTCAAAGCTTGATTAATTGTAGGCACTTCCTCGCACGCTCAGCAGCCTGAAACTTTTCCATCAGTCGCCAAAAGGTGATAGAGGTGTGCGTACACAGTTCACCATGAGCTCGTCCTTCTCGTGCTTCTTCTGCTTCCTCCTCCTGACGTCGTCCTCGGTGGAGTCGCAGCGGGGCAACAACGTGGCAGCGGGGCCGCCACGGGGTAGACCATTCTGTCCTCGGGAGAGGCCAGGCAACTTCCAGTGTAGATCAAAAAGGTGACGAGCAACTTCAGCCCGTGCTTGACAGAGTGTCTCAGCTAACTTGTTGTGGCCAAAAATATGTCTGCTGGGCTTCAACGTCCGTACATACAGTGGCAAGTCCAACGTCACCCTCAAGATGTGCATATCACGCTGTCCTCATGCACAAAGTCGACTTGGGCCCTCTTTGGGCAAGCACGGTGAAGTGGGAATCCCGGATAAGTAAGAAATCTCGGAAAAGTAGGAATTCCCCATGGCGGGCGGGAATTTCCCATTGCTGAAATCGAATTTCCACACATGCAAAACTACTCTGAAACACTCTTATCTGACTGGCAGGGTCTTGGGGAACAAGTCCAACGAGACGGACTCAATCTAACGCATAAACTGCAGTGCACATGGGAATCCTGCACAAGTGGGAATACTTCCCTCTTGCCCAAGTATTCCCACTCTGCCACGTGCGCCTGGTGACCTTTTGACTCGTTGCCACTATCGTCTTTGTGTTCCTCAACTTTCTATCTGTCATTATCTTCAGCAACTCGTACAAGTGCTCAGTCTTCTTTGAGGGTCTCTCTGGGGCCGTTCCTCCAGTCTCTTGGATCGGCGCCTTGCCTGACGTGCTCTCCAAGACCTCAGTCAAGAGGAACAAGGCCTTCATGAACTCCTTCGGCCTGTCCGTCAATAGAAACAACTTCATCTTCAGCAACCAATGCAGAGAGATCACGGCCAACGCCAGGTGTTATGCCATCGTAAGGATAGCTGCAACTGCTATTTACGGGGAAAATGAACAACGTGGTCTAATGTAATGTGATCTCAAACGTTTAGATGGTGAAGGCCAGCAAGACTCCTCTCGACTCTTGCGACGAGAGCATCTTGAACGAACTTGGAGGCAGAACTGTGGGGGATGCACTTTGTGAGAAAGCAGGATTTCATTCAAATGGAGCTGAACAGTTCAATATCAAGGTAATTTTTCATATCTCTCAACAGCATGAGCATTTATCTTCATGATAATGCAAATACTTGACTTGTAAAGGGATTAAACTTTAGCTTTCATCCACTGAGTATCATCGAACAAAAACATAATCAGATCACCTCTGGACTTTGGGTGAAATGTTTTAGCAAATTAGATGACCAAAGCTGTATGTTATGTTTTGCATTCTTCACTGTACTTCTCTCGACCAATAATTTTGAAATTCCTCAAACTCCCCCTGTCGTTTTCCTTGCATTTTCAATCTTTGTCAGCAATTTTTGGGGCCACAAAAGGGATACACCAGGTTTTGACGTAAAGCTTTGAGGACTGGCCTCTGCCTTTTTGGAGCTCCATGTCTGTAGAAAAACCAAAGTGAGGTTCTGGCTGAAGTTGGCCTCCATGACAAAGAACAGAATCGTCTCCGTGGGCCTTCTGATCTGTGCATTCATTTATTTTTGAGCTTTTCAATTGCCATTACAGATTGGCTTCTACTTTTCTGCATGCGGTGGTGGCTGGAAAGCCACGGTGGACAACCTTTTAGAGCCAGAGATTGCCCAACCCCTCAAGGTGGAAGAGCCGCTGTGTTGCCTGAGGCAGGGCAACAGACTCAAGTACTACCGATGCAACGGGCAGTCCTACATTGGAGCCTGCTCTACCCGGGGAGCTTGAGCTGTTGGCAGCAATCTTGAACTGAATCGTTGTGAGGCTCAAAGTACTCACCAATTGCTCTTGTACGCTCGATGCTGGCTTTTTCGGTCTAGAAGAAACTCATGAAACTGTTAAACTGCCTGTGCAGTTTCTGACGTCAACTGAATACTGTGAACAACTTGATTTCTTGACCTGGTCCACCTACTGGTGGTTTTCAAAAATTGCGGCTAAGGCCTTTGCACCTTCTGCACCAACACCAGCAGCAGACCAATCCAGCCTCTGGATCTGAGAACTTGGCAAGGCCGCTACTAGCGCCCGTGTGCCTTCTGAACCAAAAGCGCCATTCCATGATAAATCCAGCCTCTGAATCTCAGTACGTGGCAAAACTGCAACTAAGGCCTCTATGCCTCTTGAACAAAGATTGTTCAAGGATAGATCCAATTCCTCGATCTTGGTACTTGGCAAAGCTTTAGCATAGGGCCTCTGCACCTTCAGAACCAATATAGTTGTAACTCAAATTCAATTGCTGGACCTGAGTATGTGGCAAAGCTGCAGCTATGGTCTTTGCAAATTCTGAATCAACATCATTTTTACTCAAATCCAACTCCTGTACCTGAGTATGTGGCCAGGGCTCCATCAAGGCCTTGGACTGGATTGACAAACCACTTTTTAAATTTATATCTACTCAGCAAGTGACTTATTGCAAAAATATCGTTTTGATATAAAAATGTCATGGATATTGTTTGAAATTTACTTAAAAAGTTTTGATTATCTTCATCCAGATACCTCTCGAGGGGTGCAACTACACGTTCATAATGGGAGTCATTGATTTGTAAAGTCAATTTTTGAAGGATCCTTCGGTGTTGTCGATCTGTTGGACTCAGCCATAATCTTGAAGTTTGGTCTAAAAATCCATAAATATGTACAATTACTTCATCTGGAAGGTTTTGAAAAAAACTACAACCATCTGGGTTGGATGTCATACTCTACTCAGATGTGTTTTGTGTCAATCTCACCAAATTTGTCATATTTCTGCTTGATCAGCTTCTCCTGAATAACTGCCGTTTTCAAGGTTTTCAAGTCTCTCGAACAACCTAAAGCAGTCAAAGTCTCCACTCGCATTCCAGTGGTAAATGTCAAATCTGAGCTGCTTCTCCTCCTTGTTGTCTTGCAGAGATCCCTGACAGACTTGTCAAATGGTGTCTATGAAGGGTTCAATGTGTTCTTGGTCACATCAGTTTTATGGACTAGTACATGCATCGGTGTCTGCAGGATTGAGGGCCTTCATGCTCAGTTTTAGGGTGGACATGAGCTTGACCAAGGAAGGCGCAGATGTCAACGGAGGCCTGGAGGACACCACCGGAGGCAACAGGCCACTGGCAGAAGCTCCACTAGGAGACAGAGGAGGAAAGCTTGAATCCGGATATACAGGAGCCTGCTGAAGCTACTGTTGCTACCGCTGCGCCGGTGGTTGTGCGCACTGAGGAGGCCCGTTTGGGTGCTGCTGCGTGCTGGACGACAACGTCAACGATGCTGCTGTGATCGTGGTTGCACTGACAGAGCGCAGGTATAGTGCTGACGCACTGAGTATTCACGATCCATAGCACTGGAGGAGCTTCTAGAAGAATCTGACGGACTAGCTGACGTCGTCGCTGTCCACCCTACCACCATACTGCACGTCTCAAGAGTCTCATGTCCTGAGCTCACTCTTATCTTCCTAGAGGCCACAAACGTCTTGACTGAGTTGGCAAATCCCCATACGCACTCGTGGGTGCCTCAGAGCACTGTTCGGAGAGGTCGTTGGAAACCTGTCGCTCCTGCGGCAGCTGGGATCTCCGTTACAAGGCCCTGAGGCCATGCTCGTGGTGCGGGTGCCACATGTATCTCCTAGAAGAGTACGTCAGAGCTGCTCGGGAAGGAAGTATCTGCTCACACATAAGAGTGACCAACTCAATTGGTTTAGACATATCGGAACTGGTTAAAGTAAAGTGCTAGTTTTCATTGTCAGCTCGACACCGATATCGATCCCCTGCTGACGACCACGATCTGGACAAGGACGGTCACGACTCCTTTGCTATACCCACAACAGGGATCGGGACTGGGAAATCCTGGAAAAGCACAGTTTCCTTCTAACTGGAGCTCAGTCACCCCGAGTGAGAGGAGACCGACTTAGACCCTGATCATTGCTCTTTTAATGCATGGAGTCAAGTGTAGCTGGTCCGATTCATCCGCACACGCAGCGACCTCTCCGGACTGGTGAACCTCGGCTACGCTCATAGCTCCTCCGCCCCGTCCAGCAGGTCCGTCCGCCGGGACGGACCTGCTGTTGCGATTCGTGCCCAAAGCAGGATTCTCTTCCCAGTCGTTGACGGCAGCCACACGATGCAAATGTGCCAGAGTAACACGTCCTTAGAGCAGTTTAGTCCAAGATACGACAAATGCGCACGAACCGAGCTCAGAAGGGGCGATGGTTTCGATCTTCGAACATGTTCGCCAACGCCTCGAGGTCGAGGCTTTTTCGAGGCTCGTTCGAACGGTTGGAAAATTTGCAGCCTCGATATTGAACCTCTGCAGTCCACGTTGTGCCCAAGTATCACATCTAAAGGTTCCACCTGAATTTTCACCTGAACTGAATGCAGCATATGAAGTCATGCTCATGGATAACTTTTCGGACAGGACTGGACACATTACGTACAATACACCAAATATAATACAGGACGGAGGCGAAATAAATAATGCACAAAAACTAGAGAATAACGACACTTTATTAACAGATTTGATGACTTACAGCATAAAAGAACTGTCGAGATGATTTAAGCACCTGCATCTCAGAACTTATCAAAACTGCAGCTAGGGCTTGGGCCCCGTCTGAACCAATGTTATTGGTTTCAAGATCAGGATCTTCAAGCTTATTTCCACAAACGTGGGACGAAGATCTTGTCAACATCAGCCGGTGCAACCTTTATTTAAAAAATCTCGAACTTGTCCTTAGAAAACCTCAGCCCCGTGTACTCAGTAAATCGACGATTTGCGGCTGAAGTCTCTGCGCCTTTTGTAGGCTTTTGAATCTTAGTTCTTGGCAAACCTTTAGCTAAGCCCTTTGCACCCTTGGAGCCTCTAGAGGTGTCACGTAATTTCAATTTCTTGGTTTTAGTTCTGTGCAAGACTTTTGCTTTTGACTTTGAACCTTCTGGACCATTTTTGTTGTTTAAAGAATTCAACTTGTGGATCACAGCGGAAAGTAATTTTATCAATATATAGCTACAGCATGTCTGACTCATTTTTGAGATGTTTTCACCCATTTTTGAAATGTTTTCACCCATTTTTAACCAAGGGAGTTGTTTCAACTTTGCTGATAACGTTCTGATCTTCATCAGCATTCCAGTGGAAAACATCGGATTGGACCCGCCTCACTTCCTTGTCGCATAGTTCCCCGACAGAGTTGCCAAATGGTGTCCAAAGTGGGGTTCTTGATAACTCTTAGAAACAATTGGTGGCTACATGACTGTTGGCCTTCATGCTCAGTTCCAGGGGGGATGTGGCCACGGCCAAGGAAGGCGCAGATGGTGACAGAGGACTTCAGGAAACCATCAGAGTCAACGAGCCACCGGTATAAGCTGCAGCTAAGGACTCGGCCTCTCTTGAACTGAGTTGATTGCCTGAAAAATACAGTTCACTTGCTTACAAAATTACCGCATTCTAGGGAATAGAACCCCCCCCCCCCCTCCCGTGAATTGTAACCCCAACTTGAATAAAAGCCCTCCCTTTGACTTGCAGAAGAAAATGCCATTGCTTAACACTGTTACTTAGTATTCGTTGGTGAATAAACGTTGTTTAGAGTTGGGAAAGTCTTTGTATAAGCCCCCCTTGGTATAGTAACCCCCTCTTGAAAAGACCCCCCCTTGAAACCTATAAACCCCAGGTGTTCTATTCGCGCAAATACGGTGGGCTACACCAATGGTCTTTCTGCCATCTGAACCAATTTGAGTTTGAGTAAAGTGCAGTTCCTTCTCTTACTACTTCTCTTATCAAAGCTTATGGTCGGTTTTGCACAATTTCACGATTCTGTCGATTAGTTCAATGAAATCTCAATCTAGAATTTGGATCTAAATATTCGCTAATATGACTAATTATTTTATTTGGAAGAGTTTAAAAAAAACCAGCATCATCTGGGACAGATATCCTATTTGTTGTTTACATAAATCTCACCACAATTTGTGGTCTTCTTCTTGCTTAGCCTCCTTTCATGATGAGCGTGAAGGTCCTCCTGCTGTTTTCAGGGGATTCAGTCTGTCTTGAACAACCCAATGAAGTCAGAGTCTCCACCTGCATTCCAGTCATAAACATCAAACCTGAGCTGCCTCTTGTCCCCCTTGTTGTTGCAGAGATCCCTGACAGATTTGTTAAATGGCGCCCAAAGTGGGGTTCTTCATTACCTCACTTTTAGGGACCAGCGCATACTTTGGGGAGTGCAGGATTGAGGATCTTCATGCTCTGTTCCAGGGTGGACGTTGCCGTGGTCAAGGAGGACGCTGATGGCTCCAGAGGCCTTGAGGAAATCAGTAGAGGCAATGAGCAACCGACAGGATGGACATGAAGACATAGGGAGATGAAGTTCTTTAACCCTGACACGTGGGAGGCTGCCAGGATCCGTAAGGAAGAGGGGCTACAGATACTGGTTCACTTCCTCACCACAGCCAGCTCGTGATGGGGTAGCCAGTGGCACTTGCGCCATGCTCCAGGAGCAGCTGAGGCTGCTTTTTGTATGAGCTGAGGTGGCTCCTTTGGGTGTTGCTGCCCGCAAACTCGACAAAAACGTTAACAGTGTTGCTCAATGCGTCGTCATGGTGAAAAGAGGTCAAATGCCAGGTCAGTGAATGCACGCGCGCGCCAGAGAGCGCGTAGAACCTTCTGCACCTACTGGGATCTCCTACACAAGGCCCTGAAGTGTTGCCCGTGCTACAGGTGCCACATGCACATATCTCCTTGGGCCCAATCTCTGGTGCTTCTTTTCCCCCTGTGACTACTACACAAGTACTGTACACTGATGTCAGTGGGGGTGAGGCTGCTCTGGTCGGTCAAGGCTGACCTCAACGAGGGCGCTCGTTCATCCAGGTTAGAAGAGCATGTGAAAGCCGTTAAACTTGTGGACGGGGCTGCCAAAAAAGTATCTGCTGACACATTAGTCTGACGAGTTCAATTACTTTCTTCATATCGGTGCTGGTTAGTGTACTTATCCACGATATCTGGTAGCGAAACGTATCGCCGATATGTGTAAGCTGCTTAATGAAAAGCAGGCAATAAGTAGGAAGATGAGCAAGTACAACATTACACAAATGAATATGAGTCAACTCTGCACAATAGGCTAATCCAACTTTTGGATCTCTCCCTGCGAGCTCGATTTGGTGCGAGACTTCGTTTGAAGAGATTCGATTCATGTGGATTGAAGAACTATCCGGTTTAAGGTCTCCTATTTTGGACACAGTGCATAAGGATGTTAAGGTTAACATTCCAAATGAAAGCTGCTTAGTTACTTTCTAGATGCAAAACTAGTCAAATGTGAGGGAAAACAAAGTGTCCTGACCAATCCGCCCACCATGTTATGCACTGAGCTTATGTAGTAACCTTTCATGGTATTTTTTCCTGTAATCTTTTGTCCACATCTGCACCCTTTGGCATTTGGTGAAGAATCTTAGGTGCACCCTTGGTTCATCATTGGCTATAAGCACTGCTTAGACAGCTTAGGAATGTGTTATCAGCACGAATTGATTGAGTTTCAATCTGGTTTTGAATCTGTTTACTCGCTTATTGATCATTCCTACAAAGAAAAATTATACTGACGTCAAACAGAAAAAATGCTGATTTTCCTTCTGCTCTTGACTCTTCAGCACTTTTTTGTCTCCCAGCCACGTTCTCGTCAAGAAACGCCAGAGATTGCGGGTTTGCAACCTCGCAGAAATGACGTTTCTTCACGATGATAACAGCTTTACTGATGACAAATTTGAAATGACAAACACAAAATAACCGATCATTGATTCTTCACATAAGAGGAATTCAACCTTTGTCTAAACAAACTTTTCAAGCCAGTTGGTGTCGTCCATTGAACCGCACGGGCTTCACAGGCATAATTAGGAGTCACAGAAACTGTACAATGTATAGATAGAGATCTTAGTCTTGAGGCATAAAAGAGCAACACCTAGAGTGACACAGCGAGCTTCATAAGGTCCTGCCTGCTGGACTTTCATAAGGGTAAGCAGAAGAGTAATGCGACCTGCTGTCTATATAGACTAAAAACATGCTAGCGATTTACGATTGAACTAAGTCGATTCTATGGAGAGATGGAGCACGTTTTCCTGCGCACGTTGAGACAGAAGCCTTGTCCTTGAACGAAGAGAAGAAAGGCCTCGCTCACCTTGCCGGGCTGCTCTTCCAGGACCATGGCAGCATCCTGAACAAGTGGGAGAGTCAGCGTGGTGCCACAAGTAGAGATCGAAAGAGTTACCTGGATCTTCATCCAAGTGGTGTTGATCGGGTTGAGCTTGCCATTCAGGGTGACGGTCTCATCGACAAAGGGACTAAAGGCACCCACTATGTTGAGCACAGGCACCTGTAAAAGTCCCCGAAGTGTTGACAGCTGCAAGCAACGCTCACGGTAATGTGGCACTGACCTTAAGTGTCTTGGTGTCTCCCTTCTGATCCATGTTGTGCTCCCTATCGATGTCGAGCGCGTGCCTATAAATGTAGGTTTCTGCCAACTTGGCCAAGTTCGGAGCACAAATGTCCTGGAGGTCCAAAGCAAATCAATGCAGAAGATCCTTGAGTTGAAATCAGCGACTTCTAACCTGACTGAAGTAGTGCCTGTACGTAGAGACCAGATCGTGGGCCCTGGAGTCCACGTCCGAACCAAAGTGGTGCCAAAGAAGATAATCCAACACCGCCTGAAAATTGGTCATTTTGCAGCAAATAATCACCAGTGATCATCATTTCACCACGAGCAGTACCTGGGTAACACCGTGCTGCCGGAGATGGTTGACGTTTCTCTTCTGGTACGCCCATTCGATCCACCCGCCAGCCTGACAGGTGGCATTCACCAAGACGAGGCTGTGGACGCGCTCGGGATACTTGAGCGCGTGCCTCAGCAGCACGTTGGCGCCGAGGCCGACGCCCAAACCGATGTATCTCACGACAGCGAAGTGATCGATGACATCTTTCACCTGCTCGGCCATCTCGTCCATGTTGGGATACTCAAACTCTTCCGGGAGCCTCTCTGCCCCGTCTTCTTGCCCCACGGCGTTCACGTGGTACACACAGAAGTGGCTCAGCAAGGAGCGCATCTCCGGGTAGTTGAAGAAGGCCTAGAAAGACACGCAGGATGGGGCACGATAGCTCAAACACCTGTCATTCCAAACGTTCCAAGAGGCTGTCGGTGTAGCTTAATGGCTTGCACCCACAAGTGCACTGTAGTCACTCCACGGCGACTTTGAAACCCCTGGGCCCTCAAGAGCCAGGTGCACAAATGTATGCAGGAGTACGCCAGACAGTACCTGGAAGTTCGAGATGTAGTTGAGGCCGAGATCGTGGAAGGTGAGAAGGGCGGTCTTCCTGGGATCGCCCACCCGTGCCACCACCAGCTTGCCCTTGGGCGTCTCCACCGTCTCCTCATCGTACACCGTCGAGTCCTTTACTAGAGTGCGATTCAGCGGCGCGTCCAGAGTCACAGTGCGCAGCTCCACCTCCCCGGAGGCCGCCACCGCGGTCGTCGTGGGCATCGTGACTAGAAAGGTGTAATCGTCTTTTTTGCGACTTGTCTGTTTCCCACAAAATCAGGCCTGCTTGTTGTGTTTTCAGGCTTTCTTTCCTTGGAACCAGTTTTCTCCGTCGTTCCTGCTTGTCATAGACAACTGCTTGTCTGGTGTAGTGATGGACCCGAGCCCAGAGGTCACTTGGGATCACTGAGATCTCAGTGCTTTGGATACTCTCCAAGCTTTGTTTTGGGCAAAAAGCTTGGCTTTTTCGTCAAAAAGCTGCCCCAGCTTGGACTTAGTTCAGTTTACAGACCTGAGAGCGATCTCTCGTCTGCTGCACCCGTGGCCTCGGACTTCCTGCCAGTGACCATAGCTCGCCAACAACGGGCGCCTTCGGGGCCAACCACACCATCCACCTCACTGGACGTCTTCTCGCTCATGTCCTCATCAGCCATCTCTTCCCAGAACCTTTTTTCGCGAGACGTGAGGTTTTGTGACTCTTTTTTCGGAAGCTTCCGCCACTGGCAAGTTTCGTTTTGTGCTACAGAAAACACTTTAGGACTTATCCAAGGCTCGTACGAACAATTTTCTTGGCATGAAATGTGAAGTTGACATTGTGTTGTGGTATTTTATACAGACTTACTTAGTAAGTGCGACTTTGGACCTCGATTTCGGCCTCGGAACGACCTTGCGCCAAGTCCAATGTATAAGACCGGACAGACGGACCTCTTGCTCCATTTGTATGCTATGGGTTGGGACTGAGGCAATCAGTAGAGAGATGGCCAAATGTGAAAAGACAAACATACCTAAAAGGTGAAATACATAGTTTATGATGATAATCATTAATGACAGTGCAATGGATGCCGCTGGTGCTGAACAGATCTGCAGGACGTCTTTGTGCGAAACATTTTCAGTCTTTCCACGTGGTGCTTGAACGTGGAGCACACAGACAACGCGGAGCACCTGTTCAAGCACCACGATGTGGCGAACGTCTCATGTGTATGAGAAAGAGACATATTCTTGAGAACTCCACTGTAGTCATTGACTCCTCATATTAGGAGTCTACGCTCTAGTCTGTTGTAACAGCTCGTTGGTCTCCTGCTGCAGCCTAGGGTGCTGCGGGCTCAGGCAGCGAGAGCAGCAGCGCCGTGATGACTGCCTGGCCCTGCTCTGTTTGATTCTCGATAGAGAAGACGTCATCATCTTGGCGTCGTGGGCGACAAGATGGACTTCAATTCCGAGTTCGAGGTGGATCCCGCCGCGCCTTCCAAGCGTCTGGCGCACCCCGGGGTGACTCTCTGCCACATCGCCTTTCGCTCCACGGCCCTGTTTCTCTATCTGTTCGCCTCCTACTTTCCGCTCTCCTTCACCGGTGTCTTTGTAAGCGTGGTGCTGCTTCTATCCGTGGACTTTTGGACCGTCAAGAACGTCACCGGCAGGATCATGGTGAGCAAGAACATTCAACGAGAGCTTTGTTCTCCCAAGAGACGTGGCACTTGAGTGTCTCAGAGCTATGCACATTCAATGCTTGAGCCTCATTTACAAGGTTGGGCTTCGGTGGTGGAACTACATAGACGACGAGGGTCACTCTCAGTGGATGTTCGAGTCCCGCAACAGCGATTCCGCACACATGTTGTCTGCGCCCGAGATCCGCATCTTTTGGAGCGGGCTCGTGGCTGCCCCGGCCTTGTGGCTGATATTCCTCATCACTGCACTCATGGGATTGAAGTTGCAGTGGATGGTGCTCGTCATGGTCGGACTGACCCTCACCACGTCGAATCTGGTAAGCAGGAGCACGCCTACACTTCACGAGAAATTGGATCCTCACCATTCTCTTTCAGCTGGGATACATGAGATGCCGCCTCGGCCACTCGCAGAGCCTGTCCGAGTCAGTCACCGAAATGACGAACTCGTACATGAAGAGGCAAATGTTCGCAAACTTGATGAGCGCGTTCTCCAGGAAGCAGCCGCCAACATCAGCTGGTGGGAGCAACATCTAAACCACGTACATATAAGCAAAAGCTGTGATACTTTCTTATTAGCTTTCTTAGCTCTGAAATACACGTTCAGCGCATGATCCTCAACCGAGCGTTTCAACAGTTCATTAGAGCAGCACTTCCAGCAGTGAAACTATGGAAGTGTTCAGTTATATAATACCCTTGAATGATCTGAGTATCACAATGCTCAGCACTGGCACACGGTCGTGAGCCCCGGAGAACGAGACAGCCTTCAAGTGGAACCACTGAAACTCACCAAAGGTAGTTCTTGGGGTCAAGGGTGCAGAAGAAATGCGCTGGTGGAAGCACCGGACTGAGACACTGGCAGCACAATCTGCTTAATGCTGTGGTCCTGGAACCTTGGTGCAACGTTGGTGGAGATGAAGGCTCCTCGCTGACTCGTGCATGCACAGAAACCCGGTCCTTCCGGTGCTTGGCAACTCTGCTCCTCTATCAACTGTTTGTTTTGAACTGCGGCGACAACACAGAATAACACCGCGCTGGCGAGCATGAGTTCCACCGCGTCCCGTCCCCTCCAAGCGAGCCTCGGCCCCATCACTCGCGCCGACGGATCGGCACTCTTCTCCTGCGGAGCCACCACGGTACTGTGCGGCGTCTACGGACCCGCCGAGGTCAGGGCGCATCGGGAGCTTATCGACCGGGCCAGCACAGACGTGGTCTTCCGCCCCAAGGTCGGTCCCTCTGGAGCCGGTGACCGGGCTGTCGAGGCATTTCTGCGCGGACCTGTCAAATGTTGCCTGCTGGCCTCACAGCACCCGCGGGCCGCCGTACATCTAAGTGTGCAGGAGCTAGAGGACCGTGGAGGTCGGTTGGCAGCATGCGCGAACGCGCTCTGTCTCTCGATGATGGATGCAGCTCTGCCCATGAGGTCATTGTTCGCTGGACTAACAGTGTGCGTGTTGCAAGACGGAGTTGTCTCCCTGGACCACCAGCGTGAGATGGACGAATCCACAGTGGCCGTTGTCACCTTTGTGCTGGAGAGCACTCAGAAGCAAGTGGTGGCCTCGCACGTGAAAGGGAAGTGCTCAGAGAAGAAATTCCAAGAATGCCTCTCAGCTGCCATGAAGGGAGTTGATATCGTGTTCCATTTCTACCGAGAGTGTCTGTCAAGAAAATTTTCCAAAGAACTGGGCCATGACACAACAGAGGACATGACTTGAGACCGAGGACTCACAGTTATCGTTGTTTCGTTTAGTTTGTTCCTCCTAGGAGTCCCCACCACCAACCGGGGAGGAAAGGGCTTATTCCATAAAAATCTAAACCCTTTTGCTTATATCTATTATGCTTATATGTATGTCTTGCTCGTATTTTATGAGTCACTCCCAGACAGCAGTCAAGATCAATCAGAAGTGCGCATAAGCTCCGGCCGGCAATGCGTTGTAAGAAGTTGTCCAAATATGAGCATGGCCAGTGCTGAAGGCTGAAGAGACCACGAGGATTCGACTGTCATCCCGTTCCAAAGACCAATGCCTGATCCAGACTCCGGAGTTCTTGTCTTTTCTTTTTTTTGCTCAGGAGCATAGCCGACCCCCGGCCTCAGCTTCACAGTTGTCCAGAAGGTCCACGAGTTTTTTCTCTGCTACATCCTTTGGTCATTGGCGTGGAAGGAGTCTGAGCTCACACTCGTTGTGGTCGTTGGGGGCCACTCCAGACACGACTGCGTGTGTTCTGTAAGGTGCCTACAGGGGGAACGATCTCTTTCCATCCACACTATTGAGTGCAACTGTATATTCGTCTAAAAAATTGCCCCCGCTCAAAAGCGGGACATAAAAGTTACTTTATGACCCGGTTTTTGCCATGCAGCCTTGTTTTTCTCATGCTGTTTGCTTTGCTTTGCTGTTTCTCTCTCGTTGAACACCAGACGTCACAATTTTCTCCGAATCCAAGAGTAAACTACTAATTCGAGAGAAAAGAGCTACGTACTCCTGATGGATCCACAGTGCTTGGGCTGTACAGTAGTGCATTCCTTACGAGAATGCACAGTTGTTGCAGAGCGCAACAATATTGTGCAATGCAACTCCTGCGTGGTTAGCATTGCCCAAGGCAAAAGCCCAGAGTATCAGTATCGACCCAGGCTTCATGGGAGCCGTCCTTGCGTCCCGGGACATTTAGAGCTAAAGCATACGCTCATTTACGTAAGAGCTCCATAGTTAAGGAACTTCTAAGGTTACTCAGTCCCACTATTGCCTCAGGTCCATCGTCTTTAACCTCAGCGTTTCACGTTTGTCAAGCCCTGAGCGGAAACTCAGAGGTCAAACAATGATGATGACTTCTGGTTCACGTCATGACGTCTTTCGAACGCATCCAAGCGTTGCAGAAGACCCTCTGCACGCGTAGATTTCTGATCTGCTGCCTCCTCTGAGTAGTCTACGACAAGTGTGCGCCCTCCTTTTTCCCGGTCGATCTGCATATCCAGAGAAGCCCTTGGTCGTCCCCGCGAGAGCCTCCGGGCCTCGTGGTCGCCCCGCGGTTGGTAACGCTCCCCGCGAAGTCGCCGCCGTCTCTGGGAACGCTTGTCTGGCCCCGAAAGCTCGCATCGCTAGCGCAACTGCCGGGCAATCGCCAATGCGCAGAAAGAGAGCAGACAGCGCTGGCTGTCCTGGGCTGTGAGTACTGCAACTGCAATGCAGTGCTCGTCCGGCTGGCCTCGCCACTCGCTCAGTCAGTCACGGTCAGGCGAGGCGACGAAGATTGCAGAATCTCCTCTTTGCGATCCCGGCGTAGGTCTCTTCGCTCCTCGACGCGCCGCACGACGCTGGCGGTAACGTCGGCCAGGTCAGAAGAACGTTTCTCGCCGCCGGAGGCGCTCGCCAGCAGCATGGAGGAGGAGCTGAAGGGGCTCATCAAGACCAACAACTGGGGTCGACTGTACTCGGTGAGTTTTCGAGCGTTCGGCCCGCCAGACATTGGCATTCACTCTCTTTGTCCTCAGGACATCCGCCGAGACTCCGTGCATCACGACTTCACGACAGTGGAGGCGTCCCGGCCGCAGAACCGTCACCTTAACCGATACAGGGACGTCTATCCGTACGACCACAGCAGAGTCAAGCTGAGGGACCACTCGCCCACCGACTACATCAATGCATCCCTAGTCAAGGTGAGTGCTCGGCGGGAACTTGGAAGGAGATCCAAGTTTGACCAGAACCTCCTTGGAACCATTCTCGTGCAGTTCCTTGTCAAAGCGTCTGCCGGATGGAACGAAAAGAGATAGCACGGCATATTTGAGTCATCCCGGCCAGAGCAAAGCAATAAGGATACTTCATTTCTTATCCATTGCAAGGAACGAAACCTGATCGTGCAGATCACGCGTACCCTTGATGTCTTCAGCGGATGTATCTTGTGTTGTACAGTACGTCCTGGTATCAAGTTCTCTTGTTTCAGGCGCCCCGTGCCAACAGGAACTACATCTTAGCGCAAGGTACCAAAAGCAAGTGCGAGACAGCTCGACAAGTGCTCATGGCGACGTTTTGCAGGTCCTCTCCCTTCCACCGTGGGTCACTTCTGGCTGACCGTGTGGCAGGAGCGGAGCCAGGCCGTGCTCATGCTTAACAGAGTGATGGAGAAGGGTCAGCTCAAGTGTCAGCAGTACTGGCCTGCCGACGAGGGCGATGAAATGGTCTTTGAGGATGTCGGGCTGATGTTGGAGAACGTCAGCTCGGACCCTGGGGATCACTACACTGTCAGAAATCTCAGGTGAGATGATCCCATGAGATCCATGGACTTATGCCTGGTGCAACCGATGCTCGTATGGCGCGTACCATGACTGACTTGGTGCGTCTCTCTAGATTGTCTCACCTGTCGAGCGAAGAGAGCCGAGACATTCTGCACTTCCACTACACAACCTGGCCCGACTTTGGAGTTCCCCAGTGCCCCGACACCTTTCTCGAGTTCCTGGAGGCCGTGATAGACAGCGGCAGCCTGAATGAGGACGTAGGCCCGCCGGTGGTCCACTGCTCGGCTGGCATCGGCAGATCTGGCACATTCTGTCTCGTTGACACATGTCTTGTTCTAGTGAGTTCTTGGTGTTGATGGACGAGAAAAAGTGATCTCTGTCTCACGAGGTGGTTTCTGTGCAGATCGCCAAAGAAGGTCCTGCGTCTGTTTGCATCAAGGACGTGCTTTTGGAGTTGCGCCATCACAGGATGGGTCTCATCCAAACTCCAGATCAGCTCAAGTTCTCCTACCTCGCTATCGCCGAAGGAGCCATAAAGAAGGGACTCATCAGTAGAGACGTTCTTGTAGGTGAGCGGAGTACGGTGATCTCGCCCCGGGCACGAGGAGTCGGTGGATACTTCAAAACCTTTCTCATCTTTCAGATCTGCCTCAAAATCAGGAGCTCCAGAGCGACGACGACATGTGCGCGCCCGCTCCGGTGCCACCGCCGCGATCACAGTCGCTCAATTTACCGCCGGTGTTGCAGAACATGTTGAGTGCCGCGGTGAGGGACAACCCACACATCTTATCGGGCAGAACCACGGCGGAGGCCGCAACGTATTTGTGGAATTCCGTGGATGGAGTCGAAATGGGTACAGTGACACTGACCATTTGGAGTCCGTTGCTCTTCGCGGTAGCAACATCTCCCTTTTTCTGTCCATAGATGACCAGCTGAGCAGCAGCAGTGGCAGCGATCCCTCGCCTGACGTTGACGACGCCAGGACCGCGCCCGTGTCTGCGCCCGCCCCTGCGCCAAAGGCGGAGAACAACGACATCAAGACTGACTCTCCTACAAAATGCATACTGAACAATCATAAAATGGAGGAAAGAAAGAGGTGGGTACACGAGGTTGGTGCAGTCCTTGCAGAACTAGCTGGACTTGACGACGTTGCCGGCATTTCAGGGAAATGGAGCTCCGGCGAAGGAAAAAAGAAGAGGCTAACGCCGCCATGGAGTCCAAGATCAAAGAGATGAAGCAGAAGGCCAAGGATGCGGAAGAGTGGCAGCAGAAAAAGGCATGGCTGTACGAGACCGTCGTCCCCTTCTGCGTGGGGATGATCCTGTGCATGGCGGGAGCTTACTACTTTACCAGGTACTGAGGGGGTTGTGCCATCTACGTCAGATATGGGTCTTCGTGTGCCATACGAGGGACTGAGTGCAGTGCAGCTCATTTTGTGCCAGCGCGAATTGTACTACTGTACATACTATGTCCTAGTAATAGCGTGGAAGGTGTTGATATCGTTACTGTGCTGATAGCCTAGATATGTATGCAGGTATACGTGTTATACTACTGTGCTACAGTACGTACACGCGCGATGCTCTCTGGCGAACTTTGTAAAGTTTTGTACGTGTACTAGGATCATGGAAGCTCCTACCCTGAAGGTTAGCGTTCCATGGAATGAAGAAGAAACATGATTCGAATTGCGCAGACAACGAAATAACCTTTGTACCGTGCTGAAGTGAAAGTTTCGGCTATATTTTACATGAAATTGCAAAATATATCTGTCTTGCATTGCATAAGCGTTTGCACAGGTATTTGACTGTGGGCAAGTCTAGTGTAGCTGTACTTTACAGGTACTGATACTTATGTCTTTGTACTACTGCTTTCGACTTTGTTGGGCTGCCTCTTGACGGCTCTCTGGAAGACTGCGAGGTCCAGCTTGCTGCCTTGGCACAGCAGAGCAATGTCTTCCAGGTGCTCGTAGTGTTCGCCTTCAGGTGACCAGAACGTGGTGGTGTAGTCGTTGGGATCGGAGGCAGAAGGCTTCTTCTCGCACACCCAGCCGTTGGAGAGGGGAATGAGCAAACCCTCGTCCTCGTCCTCAAAGCCGTCGAAGTCATCATCGCAGTCATCATCGTCCTCCGCGGCATCGTCTTCCTTTGAAGCGGGAGAAACAGCGGCGGCTTTGCTCTTCCTCTCCTGGCATTCCCGGGCTCTTCGAATAAGCGACTCCAGGCGCTTCCTGGTGGCCAGACTAGCATCGCTCAGCGTCCGCGGGGCTTTGGTCGGCGAGGCCTTGACGCGACCGGTCAAACCCCGCGATCGAAACGCTTCGGGAGTGCCCGAATCGCCGCCACTTTCTCCACCTTCGTCGTCGTCGCAGTCTCTCTTGACTTGGAACTTGGAGCGCATCTTGGAGAACAGGTCACCGGTGTACTGAGAGGAGAGGGCGCTCTTTCCGTACCCAAATTCAGCGGCCCAGTTGCGGTCCAAGCCCTCGGTAGACACTTTGGCCTCACTGTCGGAACGTCGGACCTTCTTGGTGGCGGATGGAGCGGAATCCTCGATGGCAGAGTGCGATCCGGCTGACACATGACTTTCCAACTCGGCAGCCGTGGCGAACTTGGAAGTGCAGACGGCGCATTGGAACGGCTCGTTCATCAGCAATGACTCACTCCCGGCGACGTCATCTTCACCTTCATCATCTTTCGTTTCGGAGGAGTCAGCAACAGAGGAGAACGTCTCTTTCATTCGTTCTAACAGCGAACCCTCTCTCCTGGGCCATCTCGTTGCATTTCTCTGGCTTCTTTCGCCATTTGAAGACGTTGAGTTCACAGCCGTGGACGAGCCGCACAAGTTGCAGGAACAGTCCTAAGGATTCAAGAGGATAGTTGCTTAATTTCCGCCGTGCAATTAGACGATAGTAAAGTTGCTCATGGACTCTTACTTGTTCAGGTTCACAGTCATGCGTCGACATGTGCCTCTGATATGGCACCTTTTGCAAAGCCGTGAAGATCTTCCCGCAGATGTCACACTGAAATGGATGAGAAGAAGCGTCACATCCACGGAAACTTTGCCGTGAGTCACACTCTTTTGCTCACCTGAAATCCCGGCCCTTCTCCTGACCACAGTCGGTGACTGACGATGTGTTGGCTGTGCAAGACTTTGCATTTGAATATCTGGTCGCACTCCCTGCAGTAAAACGCCCGCTCCCGCCTCTCCAGGTGAAGCTTGCTGTTGTGACTCTTGAAGGCGGACTCGCTTTGCAAGTAGGCGTCGCACTTCTCGCAATAAAACACCTTGTTCTTGTGTTGGCTATCCATGTGCTTGGCGTAGCTGGATCTGTCCGTAAACACAATGCTGCAGTCCGCACAACAAAGCTCTCTACACTTCTCTCGCTTCCTCAGGTCCTCGTGAATTACCTTGCTGGACCTCATGTGCTGCTCGTACGACATCTTCTTGTAGAATGTGATCTGGCAAATCTTGCAAATGAAGCGGCCGGAAGACGCCGCCGAAGACTCCTCTTTCTCCCGGTGGTGCGAATGACGGAGGCGGATCACTTTGCCCACCTTTTCTCGGGGTTTCGTTCTCTCCGGCATCCACGTTCGATCGTCGTCAGAGTCCTCTGAGAAGAGAGACTCCTCGTCCTCAAAATTTCCGTCACCCTCTTCCTGATCACCCTCTTCCTCCTCGTCGTCCTCCTTCTCCTCCTCGCTCTCGTCCTTGTCCTCCTTGTCGTCGTTGTCGTCGTCGTCGTCATCGTCCTCCCCCTCCTCCTCCAGGGCGTCGTCTTCTCTGGCAACGCGTTCCGGTCCAGCCTCGGCCCGCTCAGGTGACGCGTCCTCGATGACCTCCGTCTTGAGCGTGAGGACGGGGCAGGAGGCGTCCACGTCCATCGTCTGGTTCTGACTAGCTTCACTCCTCGTCGACTCGAACAACTCGACCGCAGTCGTCAATCAGCAGCGCAAGGCAAAGTAGAGGCACCAATTATATGTGGGATTAATGGACTGATGCAGCTGATTTTCAGCCAAGCCAATTCTGCCGGGGGCGACGACAGCGCTTACAGCGGTCAGGAGGATCAACTACCACTGTCCCAACAGACCCAAAGGAAAGGTCTTCATCTTTGAGGATCTCCTAGATCGCAGAGCAAAGGGCTGCACCGACAAACGGGACCTCTTTGAAGAGCTTCTTCTCTCACCTGCCTGAAACAGTACTAGCGATTTCCGTATAAATGTGGCGTCCTCAAGACATCTTGTATAGAAAATCGGATGACTTTCAGGTCCAGGAGAGGTGTGTGGTGACTCTGCGAGGGTAAATAGAAGCTGATTTTTTTTTTCGGTGCTCGTGAGCTTGTCCTGGGTCGATTTTCAATTTTTTTTCAAAAAAAGGACACCCTGCTGTACAGTTGGGGCTCAGTTCTTCCTTGAGCAGCTACCTCACATGTATAGCTATACCGTACCAGTGCAGCAGTTCGTGACATAACCTTAACATAGCACGAATTCTAAAGATTGATGAAGTCAGCTGACCAGCACCCATATCTCATGAGATATGGAGGAAGACTCCTCAATTCACACTGCTTTCCTAGTTAATGCGTCCCTCCCTCTCGTACTCACCTTTATACTAGGTGGAAAAAACATTGATGGGCCCAAATCGGCTCGGCTCAGACAAAACTCAGTAAGGTTGAGTGCTACAATACGGCCTTTCAATATATCTCTAAAATATAATATGGCCCTAGTGGTGCATCTCAAAGCTGCGTGGGCATGACAAGCACATACAATACACGAACACTTCATACAATTGATGCACAAATTAATAATACACGAAAACAATACATTTCCACTTTACAGGTGTTACAAGTGATAGAACAATTCGGTGCCCACATTTATTCGTCTTTCTTTTCCCACTACATCTAACACCGGAGACATTTGGAAAAGAAAACTTGCACTCAAGTTCAGTTGCAACACAGAAGCTTTGTCTTCTTGAAGGGCTTAAGACACGACTGAGTTGCTCATCTATACTCTCCAATTTTGTTCATCTAAGAATTTACCAAAGCTGCGGAGGAGGTCCTTTTGCCTCCTTAACCACTTTTGTCAGCAGTTAAATCCGGCATCGGAAGAGTACTTGGCCAAGCTCTCTGCCACTTCTGAACCAACTAGATTTGCAAATAAATCCAGCTTCTGCATCTCATGACCTGACAAAGCTTTAGTTAAGGCATTCGCGCTGCCTAAGCCAATAAACAACAGTGAAAGATGCTGTAGCTTACTCCTCGGCAAAGGTTTGGCGAAGGCTTCTGCACCTTCGGAGCCGATAGTGTTGTCAGGTAACTTCAGCATCTGGATCTTAGTGCTTGGCAAAGCTGCAGTTAAGGTCTCTATGCCTTCGGATTCAATGAAGTTGCCAGATAAATTCAGCATCTGGATCTTAGGACTTGGTAATACTGCAGCCAAGGACTCAATGCCTTCTGAGTCAATATAATTGTCAGATAAATCCAGGATAGTACTTGGCAATGCTTCAGCTAAGGCCTCTGCATCACTTGGTTCAAGATTGTTGCCAGACAGACCCAGCTCCTGGATCTTAGTTCCTGACAAAGCTGCAGCTAACTGCTCTATGCGTTTCTTGCCCTTGGGATCATTGCATAAGTCCAGCCTCTGGATCCTAGTACTCCGCAATGCTGCAGCTAAGGCATCTGCACCGTCTGAAGCAATGCTGTTGCAAGACTTCTCGTTCTTCGTACTTGGCAAAGCTTCAGCTAAGGCCTCCGCACCTCTTGAGCCAATACAGTTGAAAGATAAATCCAACTTGTGGATCTTAGTTCTAGGCAAACCTTCAGCGAAGGCCTCTGCGCCGTCTGCACTAAGATCGATGCCACTTAGACGCAGCTGCTGGATCTTACTACTTGGCAAAGCTTTAATTAAGGCTTCTTTTCCTTCTGAACCAAATGAATCACCAGATAACGCCAGCTGTTCAATCTTAGTACTTGGTAAAGCTTTAGCTAATGCCATTGCATTGGAGCCAATACAGTTGGAAGATAAATCCAACTTCTGGATCTTGGCACTCGGCAAAGCTTTAGATAGGGCCTCTGCACCATCTGAAGCAATGCTGTTTTAAGATCATTCCAACTCCTGAACCTGAGTATGTGGCAAACCTTGCATGATGCCAGTGTAAATTCGCAATGACAACAGAAAAACCGAAATAATAAAAAAATCATACTTTTTAGCAACTGATGACATGTAAGTTCCAAGTTTTATCACACATTTCACGTAGTTCAGGACGTTCTTATAAAACAGGAGGATGAAGATTCCAGCACGAGTTGCTTCTTTGCATAATTTACTCCAGAAATGAAAGGGTATGGATTCGCTTTCTTTGGAGCACCGGGAAGCGATCAGGATTCAGATGGGGTTTGTTGTTTCGTAGTCGTGCTCATGTTCTCGTGGTTGGGCCTGAAGCACTAAGACTAGTGCTGCTCAGGCATGGACATGGGAGCAGACATCTCGGAAGAAAAAGAAACAGAAGTCAAGACTAATGTTACTGCTTCGGCTTTGTGCCAGTGTAGGAGTGAGCACGGGGACTTGTGGACGGACATGCACAACTCAACGAGACACTTGAAGTAATTTTTCGCTAACTTGTACGTTTTGGAAGAGTCGCCACTGTCAGTGCCTTTGGCATAGAACTGTGCGATGTTAGGTTGAACGCTTTGGTTGAACACTCGGTGTCAATGTTCGGTGTTAAGCTGCACTATTAAATACTGGGTACACTTTGGTACACACAGACTTTCAACTGTTATGAAACACATAGCCAAAGTCCGTGAGTAGGACCCTGGCCAGCTTCTGGGCCAATCTTCTGGAGTGCCCAAGTGCTGCAGAGATGCTGACCTCATTCTCACTTCCTCCAAGGCATTGAAGGGCTGAAGATCCCTCTCCTCCGGTGCCAATAAAAAAACAACTTTGGCGAGGTAATGATTGTCATTGCCCCAGTGCTTACATGGTAAGAAAAAACATTAACGTGTGTGTGGCCGACGTGGGCCTCGCGCGCGCGCTCATCACGCGGTCTCTGCTCACCAACTCGGCCGTGCAAATCAGCCATGCAGAAGCACATAAGTAAGTATGGCCGGCGTGCTTTATGTCATACTTGTCCATCATCATGATCGTGACTAGGATGAACTGTTTGTGTCGTGAGTACCACCCAAAGCAAGGGGTGAGATTTCATCCCTTGCTCCATTAGCCACGACCAAATTGAATCATCTCCTATGTGCTTCTTTAGTAAAGAGCATTTGGCATAAATGCATGTCATGTACATGTAAGTGAGTTGTGCTACAGAAGTTATGTCTTGTACAAAACTGAGGGTTATTGGTGGTATGTGCATGCTTACTCTTGTACATATGTGATGAAATCAAGGTTTTTCGTAATTGTTCGGGCATCCATTAACATCTGGCATTTTTGACACTCATCTGGGCGAATTTCACTTCAGATTTGGCCCTACGCAACGACAAAGCTGGCAACCCTGCTCGTGTGCAGCTTCAAAAGATCTTTTAACAGAGACATCACTTGCGTCTGGTGTTTGTCAGAAGAACAATGAGAACTAGCAAAGTTTTGCCGTGTGCAGAGCCACACAGCGAGGATCCCCATTGATTCGCCCATGGGCGCCATCCCGTCGTCGCCAGCCGCGGCCCTGGGTGCGCAGAAGATGGTGCTGGTGGTGCGCTCGGACCTCGCCATGGGGAAGGGCAAGGCTGCGGTGCAGTGCGCGCATGCGGCGGTGGCGTGCTACAAAAACGCGCTGAGGGACGCACCAGGCAGCGTGATGCAGTGGGAGGCGTGGGGACAGATGAAGGTGGCTTTAAAAGTGGACAGCGAGGATGCACTGAGACAAGTGCACGCGGCTGCTTGCGCCCAAGGCCTTGTGACCGCGGTCATCCGAGATGTGGGGAGGACACAGGTGGATGCAGACACCGTAACAGTCTTAGGTGTGGGGCCCGGGCCGGTCAACGTGGTGGATCAAGTCGCCGGTCATCTCAAGCTCTTTTGAGTGCGGCAACATAGACAAAGTCAGTCCTCAGACATGTTCACCCTCGACAGGTGCAAGAAGAGCTCGAGCGATTGCCTTGTGGAAGCTCCTTCAAGGAACAACAGCAAAGCAAGAATAGAGTGAGCGAACGGGTAAGTCGTCAAGGACAAAGGTTGAGGACATGATTCTGCGCAATGCCCGCCATCAAGTGCAAAGTGAAGTTGTGGCGCCCGCACGCTTTGCGCACGCACTCCAAGTCTCTCCCCCAGTGTCTCATCGGTAAGTTCCTGCCTAGGCCCACCACGCGAGCAGGTGCCGCAAGCGCTGCTGCGACTGCCAGAGCTGCAGTCTTCTTTGTGCCTCTGGCATAACTGTCCATGATGAGGCGCTTAGCCTTGTTCTTGTCCATTCTTCAGCTGTTTGGCGCAACGCCACCCTTGGCGTTGGCGCAGAGGATTCGCGAAGATGGCAAATGCGGCAGGGGCAATCCGGCCGCCGACGGCGCGGACGCCGACTGCGACTACATCGCTCCTTACGCCACCTGCTGTCAGAGCAGTGGACACTGTGGATGGGACTGCGACGGACGGCGTGAGACAGGACATATTCTTTGTGCAGTCGAGATAGACAAATAAATGTTAGAGCTGAACAAGAACAAGCTTCCCTTGCCGACCATGACTTTCCACGCCTTCTGACCAACTAGGAGAGCTTTGGTGGCATCCTGCGGATCAAGAGATCCTGAAGCGCAAAGTCTCCCTTCTCTTCTGCTCATGTACAAAGAAAGTAAACTTTCTTGACGCAAGCATGGAAAGTTGTTGTCTTGGCCAAAGTCCTTAGGTTTTAGCCTCTCTATGGGTAGCTCAATGAACCCATTGCTATTTCACTCCTTCATGTACTGGAAATGTACCCGGGGACACTTTAAGCTGCAACATCACACGTCCAAAAGTTGTCCAGCTTTGAGCTTCTTGGACTGGTTGCACACTGTGGTGACCACGTCGAAAAAGTACCTGTCTCGTGCAATGTAGTTCGAGCATGTTGATAGCATCAAATGTCGACTGTGCAAGGCCTCCTAGGAAACCATGCCATGATCGTTTCAGCCACTGTCTTGAGCAAGGGAGGTCCATTGATTCCGCCGGAATCTGGGTCGCAAGCACCCCCGGTGCCGGTTGCCGCGCCGGCGCCTCAGCAAGTCTTCTTCAGCAGCGGCAATTTCCGATCTGATGGCCGCTGCGGCGCCGGGTTCCCCCTCGAGAGCGGCGTCCCCGCCGAGTGCGACCCCAACTCGCAGTACTGGTGCTGCTCCGAACACGGCTTCTGTGGGGGATCGCATGAACACTGCTTCTGCGAGAAGTGTATCAACTACCGCCCAGTGACGGTGAGGAGTGCGTACAAAGGTGACTTCTTCTAAAAATTTCTTCAGTCGAGCTCGTTGTCTCTCCGGGAGAGCAGGTCAGCAATGGTGTCCGCTCTGACCGTCGCTGCGGACCCGACTTTCCCCAGGCAGATGGTTCTCCCTCAGGGTGCAACGGTGCCAGCGCCAATCACTGCTGCTCTCAGCATGGATACTGTGGACCAGGACCGGCCCATTGCGACTGCGTGGGCTGCGTGGACTATAGGGCTGAAGTGCCGAAGAGTATGAATATACAAATAGATTTTGTACACACATACATAGGTTGTGCCCTTTAGCTGTGCCACTACTGAGTGGGCGCGTTAGGAATGATCGTCGCTGTGGGCAGCAGTTCCCTCTGGATGATGGGACCGCTAGCGAGTGCGACCCGAACAGCGCCAACTACTGCTGCTCCAAGTGGGGATACTGCGGACCCGGCGCCGATCACTGCGACTGCCCGGAGTGCACGGATTACCGCACCTCGGAACAAAAGGGTAAAGAAAGCCAGAGCTCTCCGAACTATCAGTCATCTCATGCTATGTTAACGTTTACACAGCTGCTGCCGATTTCAACGGCTTGTTTCGCCACGATCGAAGGTGTGGGCCCGAGTTCCCCCTCCCCAACGGTGCGGGTCCTTCTCAATGTGACCCGAAGTCTAGCGGGCGGTTCTGTTGCTCAAAGTGGGGTTTCTGCGGAGGAGACGCCGAACATTGTGATTGTCCTGAGTGCATAAATTATGCAGAGATTCACAATAAGTAGCAAGGAAACATCTCTCCACATCTATTTCATTAGTAGAATATGCATGCATTATGACATAATAATAATAATGAGAAAACGACACTCGTGGTAATTTGCTGAAAAACACTTAGTCATGGACGGAATGAGAATGGTTCTAAATCACATGTGGAAGGACTTCCGCTCTCCCTCTGGGAGGACACTCCAGTTTGGCGAAGGCTTGTCCACGGCCAACCAATTGAAATCATCCACCTTCTCCCAGTTGTTGATCTGGCAGTTGAGGCCACTTTTGGCGTAGTCCTCCTCCAGGGAGTCATAGTGAAGTGCCGATGGTGCAAACCTCACATGCTGGCAGTCCTCCACGATAGCTTTGGCCGTCACATGGACGTAGAAATCAGAGTCATGGGTGTGGTGAATGCGCAGCTGCTGGCAGGCCAAAGCGAACTCGCAACCAGTGCAGTCGTCCATAAAGACCGAGGTCAACACGGGGCCACACATGAGTGTGCACTCATGGAGACCAGTCAAATGGAGAGTACTGGGACTGCCTTTGATGTATACGTGGCACTTTTTCAGGCCACTGAGCAGCACATCTTGCTGGAAGATGTCCTGGGCTGACAACTCAACCTTCTCCTCCATTTTGTCCTTGATGACAATACCAGTTTCTTCAGCTGTGCGCGAAGTCGAGGTCGAGGAGACGTTTTCATTGGGCTTCGACTGTTCTTCACTAGGAGCACTTTTCTTGTTGAGTTTGCCTTTAAAACCAAACTTCTTCTTGGGCTGAAGCACATCCTGCACTTCTTGAAATCTGTTCTTTCGCTGGGCTAAACTGTCCTGGATCCTCCGGAGTTCAAAAAGGGGTAGCACTGAAGCCTGCTCAGAAAGACTCTTTTCCAGCTGCCTGATGAGATGTGTGACTGCGTCAAATCTGGCAGTGAGCGCCACACTTCCTTCTTTGGAGTTCGCAGTCTCTTCTACAGCTTCCCCCACCTGAGCATCAAGTGCCTCTAAATCAGATATGACTGCACGAACACTCTCAGCACTGGACAGACCATTTTTCTTTTTCTTCTCCTGCTGCTCACTCAGAAACTTGGCCCTCCTCTCGTCCAACATGCGGCCAATGGCCTCACGTTTGGCTTCTGCTGCGGCCGGGTCCATCCTCTTCTTTTATTATCCGACGATGTAGGAGGCCATGTTTGCTGCATAGTGAGGGAGGGAGGTGTAAGCCGAGTATAGGGCAAAGACTGCCAATCCAGTCATCACGGAGTTGACGATGCGCTTCTCCCAGGGCTCCAGCAGGTACACGGCCGTCACAAATTCGTACTCGCGATAACAGGACGCCAGGGCATCACATGCCCTGGACAACATGTTGATTGTCTGATAAGGAATGCTATGACGCACCTGGAGCTCACGCCCTGTTGCTGGTGATGGCTCTCGCTTCTCAGGAGGATGGCCGAGTGCCGTACCGAAGCCGTTGAAAGAGTTGATGCTAACACGGACGGGGACGTCCAGTCCAGTCACGTGTCATATTCTTGGAGAAGACAAACGTGTTCTCGACGGAGGCTTTGGACTGAACTTCGGTGACTGAGAGCTCTCATTAAAATACCTCTCTGCTATTACTCCTCAGCTGTTTTAGGCAGTGTTGCCAGATCTCAGAGAGTCAGAGCAATTGACCAGGGAAGCATCACCAATGTTGCTCATTACCGGCAGCGCCGCGGAGCCGGCATGGCCATATATTATTAAGTAGGCCGGTCAATCTAACAGTTTATAACCTCTTCTACTCACCTGCACGTGTTCAAGGTTCTCTCGTAGTTCCTGATCTTTGTCGCTCCCTACATAACTTGAGGACCGATTTCTGTCAAGACCATGCTGATTGGAGCAAAATATCAGTAATGTCTCGTGTACATAATCATTCAAGCTTTGAGAGGAAGCCTCGTATGTGTCTGTGGAACTCATGGCAAGGAGATGATAACGCATCCAAGTTGTCCAACATCTGCTTGTCCAGCTCAGCTTTAACCCGTTGACCGCTAGGGGCGCTGGCGTCGTCTGAATTGGCTTGCCCGGATCGGCCCTCCTAGGCAAAGAAGTGGCAGGGGGAGGGAGGCTTGTTTTTCATTTGAGCCTAGGCGAACATAGTTGCCACAAAGTTCCAGTTCGTCGCTTCCCAAATGCCTTCCTCTGCTCAGTCGTGTTGGCCTGGTCGGCCTGACGTTCGACGTGAAGTGGCCACTCTGGCCTGCTCTGATCGCGGCTCTGGAGTCAGCGCAAGCGCAGCAGGAGCAAGCACGGATAAAACTCAAACAACAAACTGGGACCAGATTTTGAACTTTGCCGCACGAAGAAGGTGGCGACAATGAGCACCGTGGCCGGCCCCGCCTCCTCCGGCGCCGGTCAGATCTCTGGCAACACGTCTTCCTCGGGCGGAGGTGCCTCCGCTTCGTCTTCGTCCTCTTCGTCCATACGCGTGGGCGAGATCTTCACCTCCGCCGGGGCCGCCTTCAACCAGCTGGGCGAGCTGACGGCGCAACTTTCCTCCGTCCAGCACCAGGCGGGGTCTGGAGCGGCAAAATGGACCGACGAGGAAGTGGAATTGTTGCACGAGGCCATCACCACCTTCGCTGATAGCTTGCGGGTCATCTCTGAGCGGATCAAGGGACGCGCCGTCGGCCAGATCAAGACAGCGCTCAAGAAGAAAGCCTTTGAGGACGCCGGATTGCCGGCCTCGGCCTCTGCAGCGGCCGTCACTGGTCAGTCTCAACAGGAGCCTCAGAGTATCCTTCGCGAGCAGCCAACAGCGATAATGGCTAAGCCATCGGCCGACGTCACCCTGAACATGCTGAACGCGACGTCCGAAAGCGAAGTCGACGTTGAAGGTTTGGGAGAGAGCAGACTACACTTTGAAGGATCTGGAGCCGACGTCAAGTTATAAAGGCATTACAATATGAAGTGGTAAAATTGTGTGTGTAACTATTGTAAAATATGAGAGTATTTTATCTTGTGCGTAATGATGACTTAAATTTAACACTAGTTAAGTCATGTTGTTCTTCCATTCCCTGACTTCGAATGTCCACTTCTGTTCAGGCGCGCTCCGGCAGACTTGGAGGACGACCGCGTCGCTGGTCCCCTCAGCCGGATGACTGAGACACTTGCCACTCTCCACATGCATGACTTGGCCGCTGTCATCGTCCAGCGACCATTTCTGGCGGCGATTCTCTGCGCATGCCTGAAATCTCACAGCCGCATCTTGCTGTTCGGCCGCCAAAGGCGAGTCCAGACATACGCTCTCGTCCGCCATCAAGTACCCCTCCGGCGTCTGCACCAGCAGCTGGGAGACGAAGAAGCCATGAGTGCAGACGTCCAGTGAGGCCGACCCTGAAGGCTGATTGCTCGTCTCTGACACTCGAGCTGGTCTCTGGATGCACAGGGCACTGGACTGATGACGGAGCAACCCGAGGCGCCTGTCCGGCGCGGGAAAAAAGTGCTCCGGCCAAACATGGTCTAAGTACCACGCGAAGTCTTTGCACTGGAGACGTCGGCGCAGATCCCGCCGTTTGGACACATCCTGCTCCTCTGCTGCCTTCGCCGCCAGAGGATTCACCTTGAAGAAGAATTGCGACCAGTCGTCCATCCAGACAAGTGCCACCCTAGCCAGGTTGGCGTGCAGAACCGCACCGACGCCGCCGGGGAAAGTATACGGGCTAGCCTTTCTAAAGATGTGCCCTACTCGTGAGCAGGGGGCAATCTCGACGGATGCCCCGCATTGCCAGGCGCGGAATGACAGTTCCAAGTTCTCGCCGCCCCAGATCTCCATGTTGTCGTCGTAAGCGCCCAGGTGAAAGAATTGCTGCCGGTCAATAGCAAAGAGACCGCCCGCCATCACGGGCGTTCTGTACGGCCGAGTGTTGTCGTGCTTAAAGTCCTCCAAGACGTCAGCGCTCATGGTGAACCAACGAAAGTGCAGGCCCCAGTTGAAGGCTCCCCAATGCAAGGAGAATGACTTTGTATAAGCGAATGTCTCGTCGTTGATGATGTCAATGACGGGGCTGACGATCGCTGTACGAGACTCCGCTATTCTGTGCAGGAGGGGCTCCAGCCACCCAGGAGTCACTTCACAGTGGGCATCCAGAAAGACCAAAGCTTCTCCCGTTGCCTCTGCTGCACCCTTCAGCCTAGCCTTGATGAGGCCCGACCGCTGGGTCATGCGCAACACCGAGGTGGGTACGGACAACTTGACCAGATGCTCTTCCAGCGGTCGCTGCAGGAACGTGCGATTGCTGTAGTCATCAACCAAGATTATCTCCTTGATGAGGACGCGCGGAGAACGATTGAGGACGCTGTGCACTGTCCTCAGAAGAGTAGACCAAGCCTCGTTGTGAAAGACGATGACGACTGAGGCTGGTGGCAAAGTTTTCACATCGTAGTTCTTGGACTGGCAGCTCTGTTTCCTCACATCTTGGAGGCTGCGGTTCAAGGGGATCTTGTCGGACGCAACGATGTTGAATTTGTTGATATGCCACAACCTCTTGGCCCTGATCTCATCCGCCCTCTGGAGGTACAGAGGCTCTCCGCCCGCTCCAGCATTCTCGTCCGGATCGAAGGCGTTGGCGTTGAGTTCACTCCAAGTGAAGTTAGGTGTGACTTGTTGCAAGGAGCTGCCAATGTACTTGCCCACCACAACGTGCATGCCGTGCTTGTCGATGTACTCGGTCTGTCTGTCATTAGACCGCAGGTGCTTGGCCACGTCACTCTGGTCATGAAGTTTGCGTACATCGTTTTGGCCGCTCTGTATTCTTCTGTCTTGGGTGGTGCGCGCAATGGAGACGATGACGAGGAGGAGGGTGACGGACGCCAGGATCCAGCAGAGCACGCGCCGGCGGTTCAATATCATTTCACACTTAGGCAAGTGCTACCATTGTTTGTAGATGAGCCTTTTTCTCTCTCTTTGTCACACTTGAGTAACTTTGTAACGGTGAATAACAACAGAAAGGACGCGCCCGACAAGCCGAGGGTGATCACTGCTGGTGAGGATTCATTTCGGACTTGGTGACGCGACCATCGACGAGGTGCGACTTAAAGATGCCAGTTGTGTGTCATGAAAACCAAGTAGGAGGATCTCTGCTGCTGACGCCGGCGCCTCCTAATGGTTCGTCAGCATTTCCCTCCAGGGTGTGCGTGTTCTACCTGCGCTTCCTGCGTATGCTCCTACTGCAGTAGCAAGACGCTATACTACATGGCCGTCGAGGTATCAACTACCGGGGGTTCCACATGACACAGTTCACTTAGACCAGGAATCAGCGCAGAATCACACACAGTTGACGTCAAAAGTAACCAACAGCGGTGTCGGTTGATTGTTCAGTGCCTGACCAATGAATCGCAACACTTGAAGTCATCGTAAGCCTCCTCACAACCTTGCAATGTGTACCGCAAACACCACAACAGTGGCCAATTTGATGCGGACCCCCCTGTGTACACGGCCTGACCACATTGTAGCACTCTATTTTCCTCGTTTTGACCGAGGTTCGAGGCCGGCTGTGTCATGTCCGAGGATGGCAGCCTGAGGACGTGATGCACGAGGCTGAGGACAGTCAAGCCTCAGTCAAGATGAGGAAAGCCTCGTGTACATCCCAATCATGCAATTTGTATAAGTTAACGCGAAAGTCATGTCACAAGTTTGATAGTACGACGAGAAAATCCTGCAGCTCTCGCCCTTATGCTGGCTCTCACGGTAAATAAATAATCTTAAAGTATCAAATGTATTTCAAAATCACTCTTTCCACTCTTTCGGTCAGAAGTTGGGAAGATTTATAATTTGCCACTTTGCTGTTCCGTCCTTTTGGCTGAGAGCCCGCAAATATGAACCACTTTACGCTGGCCAAAGCACCAAAATGTGCTATATTTTCGGTTTCTCTTGTGTGTTGTGCATGAAACTTTCGACCTCGATTTCGATCTAGAAACGACCTCGATATTCACCTCCAGCCCCAATTGACAGGTCCAGCGTGGGGAGCGCCAACCCCGCGACAGACGGACATAGCGCTACTATGCACAGAACAGAAACTTTACATACGTCTCCCATGGAACAGACAGACTGACAGAGTGCTTTATGTAGATAAATAGTCTCTACGCGGAGCTTAGATGCCTCAAGACACCGTGACACTTTTCTTCTGCGCGTGTGACGTTTTTTTTATATGGGAATGCTCACGCGATTCTCAGCGACTGCTGAGGGGCAAAGAATTGGCTCTTCCTATATTCCAAGATGTCCGATGGCCAAACTGAGGTGCTCGCCAAGGCGCAGACGGTGGACAGCAACAGTCGTGACTTCGTCGTCAGCAGAATGTTCCTGAGCAAGAAAGCCAACGAGGTGACGACCCTCGACAACTGCGGTGACGAGTACAAAGTGATGGTGACGCGTCGGCAAATAGATGGATGACAGAGCACTGCTGCACCAAGTCCATCGATGTGACAGGCTCGAGTGAATCTGCAGCCCAGTCGAGCAGAAAGATTTGAGAAGAAGTGGGCGATTCTGTCCACCGATCCTGACCTCTCGTTCGACCGCCACTCCAGTCACTCTGCGGCGCTTGTCAGAACCCCTAAAGCAGAGCTTGCGTCTTGCCCAGGAGCATTGAGTAACATGTGGAAAACGGCCCAAGCATCAAGAAGTCATGGTGAAGTAACTTTTGCTTAGCTCACTGCTGGTCGGTGCTAATAAGTACGGCCTGACGACCTGACCCACGCTGAGGACTAGGACGGTGATGTTGGTGTACACGACGAAAAACTTGCCGAATACATTAGTCTTCTCCGAGAAACTGGAGACTGCCGGCAAGGCAGACGCACACAGTGACTACGGAGCCGCCGATAGATTACATCCGTGATGTTCCCTAGCTTGGCTCTGCGGCCAACTCTTGAAGGGAGGAAAATGAGCACAAAGTTCTGATCGACCCCTACTTGTTACGTTGGGAAAGAAACTTCACCCTGATCAATAAGGAGTTACACGCGAAGAAAAGAGACAGAACAAGTGCAACGAGTCAGGCCACGTCTGTGATATATATAATTGCGTCCTGATTGGATTCTAGAGCTAGCCCAGAACGTGCAGCCAATCTCGGTCTTCAGAGGGATCGCCGACGGTGGGAAGTGTGTCATCGTCGTCCGTTTTATCGCGGCCGCATAAATTGCGGGCGGAACCCCGGGCGCGCACGCCGCGCGCGTCCGACTGCAACCGGGCGTGGTAATCGGCAGTGAGATCACCTTCGAGCACCTTGACGTAGGTGTCCGCGCGGGTGAGGAGGAGCAGCCCGTGGGATTTGTCAAACATTTGCGCTGCTGCCTTCCTCCTTGCCCCCCGGCTGCACTCTCTCATTGGACGACCGAGAAGGAAGGGAAAGTGACAGGAGCGAGAGCGCTGCTTGCTTCAGCTTCTCCTGCTGCCTCGCTGTGCTGCACTCGGCCAGCAGGGCCACTCACTTGGTGCACTCTGACAGCGACGACGTGTTGCTCAAGGAAGGGTCGGGGGCAACCGCGGACTTTTGGTCAGCGGTCGCAGGCACGGACTCGCTGGGGGGATCCCCTAGCGTCGGAAGGTGAATTCGTGGTGATCCCTCTTGGCTCCGGACAAGGGGAAGAGCGGAAGCACCAACGGACGACCGCAGCTGTGGCTTCCTTCCGTCTCCTCCACCCGACGCATGACTCATCGGCCTCTCTGGTCTGCAGTCGTCGGGGAGCTGATCCACAAGTGATGCCCCATTCTGATCCACGGGGTCAGGTTCAACGCCCGTCGTCGGCATTCGAACTGTGACTTCGGTGACTTGACTGTGACGACCTTCGCTTGTGCCTTCTCGTAGATTTCGTCAAGGTCTACGAGATTTCAATCGATCATCCGCGCGTTGTCTGCAGAAAAGCCTGATCCAGTGGCCGGTTAGTGGACGGAGTTCTCCGCCCCGACAGACATGACCGCCGGCGCATGATGTCCGGAGACGAGGTGCCTTGCAGGGACACAGACCCCATGCCCAACGCGGAAGGAGGCGGCGACGCCGCGGCGGCTCTGGCCGACAAGCATCCGCCCATGGCCTTCACCATCGACTTCGACCAGGGTAGCAAGAAACTGGCGCTCAAAGACGGAATACGACACTTCGCACCCGCCAAGAAGGCGAAAGAGAGGGCGAAGCCGAGCTCTCCGGCGCCGCCTGCTTTGACAGAGATGAGAATCATTAAGGAAACAAGTTCGAAAAAGACCTTGTTCGTGGATGAGGAAAACAACCTGACTACAGCCGGTGGAGATCAGGACAGCGATGCCGGCACCTACACTATCGGCCAAGAAGAGGCCGGGGTGGAGGTCGAGCGGCGCAAGATCGAGGACGTCTTCTGTGTCGAGCAGCGAGGCGCCAGCTCTGGGGAATGGGTGGCGCAGTGGGCATCGTCCTCGGCTAGTTCTCCAGCCGCGGCAGACAGAGAGACGCTATCCAGATCCCGTCGCCGCTTGCCCGCCACACCGGCGTCCGCTGACCAAATGTCGGGCCCGACGTCTGCTGCTACCGGCGACACCGAGGACGCCTTGCAAGACACCTTGTCTGTGATGGCGGCCATGGAGGCAAGAATCGAGGCCTCGCCCAGACTCACGCCGCAAGAAGAGAGAAAGCTGGCGTGGGAGAGACGAAAGAACTATGACCCACTCAAAGCCACGGGCAAAAAAGTTACCGGCTCAAAAGACAAGGTCACGCAATCGAACAAGGCGCCTGTTAAAGCGGTTGTGGCCGCGGGGGAGGAGAGTTGCTCCGACTCTTGCTCCGAAGTCGAGTTGCAGAAGTCCCCGCTTCCCAGAGAGGCTGTCACGCAGAAGTGCAAGAACCTGCCAGCCACCCGTCAGAACAGGGCTTTTGCACTCAGGCGTAAGCTCAACTCCTTGGACGAAGACAAAGCCATCAGTCCGATCGTCTCCAACGGCGCAGTCTCAAGATCTGAGGCCGCCAGACACAGCCTCCGCGGGGCCAAGACTGGGATCGTCAATAAGCAACTGACCAGAAAGACTCTCTCTGACAATCGTAGCACATCCAGTTTGTCTTCGAAGGAAGCGGAGTTTCAAGCGTGGAAGAGGCGAAAGAACTACAACCCTCTTCGCAGCAGCGGGGTTGGCATTGGCAGCGGTGGTGGTGTCCGACCCAAGGCCAGTCCATCGTCAGCAACTTCTAGGCCCCAACCGCCGCAACCTTCTCCTCGCGGCGGGAGAGAAAATGGTCCGCTTGCTGGAGCAAGTGTTGTAGCAGGGAATGGAAGTCAGCCTATGATCCGCTCTGCCAGCTTTCACTACCCGGACGGTCTTTCGCGGGTACAGCACAACGCTTACAGCTCCGAGGAGGAGTCGGCCGACGACTACGCCTCGCTGCAGTGGCATGGCTCCTCCAGGCTTTTCGAGGTGAATGAGGACGAGTTCATTTTGCCCATTGGAGCCAAAGCACGACCTAGTCATCCTCACCGTTCGGCTGCTGCCTCCAGGAGCTCACCGAAGAGAATGGAGGCTCTGGACAACCTCGTCATATCCACGATCTACTCCATCTCCACCAAGCTTTGCCTCAACTCGGCGACGCTTATAAAGCGAGCCCAGGACGGAGCTACTAGTGAAGAGCAACACTCCATGATGGACACCCTGGTAAGACTCTCGCCACTTTGACACAACAGGCCGGTTACCCCTAATCATACTCTATTGAACTACCCTTTGCAGTTGTACGTGCTGGAAGACACTGATCCGCCAGTATCACCGTCCAAGAAGACGTCGAGAGAGCTGGCGGGAACACTGAGGAACCTGAAGAAGGTTGAGCAAGCGCTCCAGGTATTGGAGTGTTCCACTCTTATGGGCGATGAGACTTTTGACGAAGAAGGAAACATTCATAAATGAGAGTTGTGTTTTTACTTTATTAACCTAAATTTTTTATCATAACGCTATACTTCTATAGGGAACAATATATCAGTTTTCCACTACTTTTATTCGCTTCGGCTGAGGGGATTCATCTGAAGATGACGTCTCAAGAACAACGTCCTTGGGTAGCTCAAACGTCGCCCGGAACATGAACTTCTTTGGGGCGACGTCTCGGACCAGGAAGGCGTCAACGTTGCCCAGCTTGCACTCGAGAGCGGCCTCGCACCTATTTCTCAGCTCTTCCTCAGCTGCGGTGGTGTCAGTCTCACTCAGGAAAGAGTACACGTGCACAATTGGCAGCCTGGGGAGGTCTCTCCCACTCAAGTCCTCGCTCCTAATAATACCCTTGAAAGCATCCAGGAACTCAACGGCCAATGCGGGCAAGTTCATGAGGACGTGAATGCGACCTTCCGAGTCCTCGAGCATTCTACTTGGCAGAACGCTCTTGATGAACTCTCGGCCGTCCAGGTTGTAGCTATGGAGCACCGCCTTGTTGCTCTTGGCGTTCTCGTTTAGCCACCTGAACGACTCTGGGTTGAGGTCATTGGCGTAGACTATACGCTTGGCCTTGGCGGCGGGTACGGCGAAGGGTCCTACTCCTGCAAAGACGTCAAAAACCTCGTCACCTGGTTGAAGCAGATCGAGCACTCGCCCGTGCTCTGTCACTAAGCGCGGGTTCCAGTACACGCGCGAGAAGTCGAAGCGAAACTGGCAGCCGTTCTCCTTGGTTGTCACTTCGAAGTCACTCTCGCCGGCGAGAACTTCCAGAGAAAAGTTGCGAAAAGTGTTGTCGATGTTGGCGGTTTTGTTGACTACTGTACGCGCCTGAGGCAGTTTCAGCAAGATCTCTCCGATCACCCGCTTCTGCGGCAGGTGGTGGTCCTTCAGGTTGACATGTATGACGTGGCCGACCATCGAATACGAACTGAGGCTAGGCACTTTGTTCTCCTCGTCGAGGAGCACCGCGTCAAGTAACTCGGTGGGTGTCCAGTTGTCACTGTCAAGAGAAAAGTTCTCGATCTTCAGAGCTTCAGCGGGAGCGGCGCCGGTCAACTTCTCCATCCTTGTATGCTCCTCGGGTCCGAAGGCATCGGGGCCGCTCGCCACTTCAGGATTTAACAGAACCTTCAGTTTGCCTGGCCCTGAGTCGCTTGGCCGGACACCGCGAAATTTCGGTCGCTTGGCTAGATACTTCTTGAACAGCTTGTTGAATGCACCTACATTCTCGGCTGGCATCTCCACGCACGGGAGCGCTACGACCTTCTTGAAGGCCTCTGGGTCCCACTCCTTCATGCCCTTCACTCTGCCTGGTGGCGACCACATTTTGACCTGTGGAGGAGACTTCGGCAGCAGCCAACGGATGAAAAGTTCGCGCAAGGCCTTCATTCAAGTCATTCGAGTCGAGCGAGTTCCGGCTACAGAAGTCCAAGTCGTTCTCTTAAGTGCCCACACCGCGTTAGTTTGTTTACCATCAATCAGCTGCTGCGCCCGCGTCAGCTGCCCATCAGCTGTCGCGTCACCACCTCCCATGGCTCCTTTGAATACTTTCGGCGTAGAAATCGTCAGAGCAGCAAGTGTTGCTGTCTCGAGCCTAAGGTCTGGTTTACACACGTTGCTGCCAGAGCTGGCACCGATGAAGTGGCACTTCCTGGGGTCGATGTAAATCTGGATTTGGTGCTAGTGCGATTGCCAGCTCGTTCTTGGTTCTTGCGCATCCCTACACCGACTGGCGAGTAGGAGGGCAAACTAGTAATAAATGAATGTTTGACGCTGCTTCACATCGCCATCATTGATCGCAGTTAGCCATCGCTTGGACGATGCATCGGATTTTTCCGCTGGTGTCACGCCTCGGGGCCGCACCGGTGGCCGCCGGTCAGCTAAGTAAAGGGGCCAGACTTCTGGCTGCCTCTACGGCGAAGCTCAGGTAGGAAGCTCCTCTAGTTCAACCCCACCACAGTTGCTGTCGTTCACTTCTTGTTTGGCTTCTCAGCGACTCCGCTTCTCCGAACGTCGCAAAGTTCTATTCCAAGAATGACCTGCGCGACTTCATGGCCGTGTTCACGGACTTGGTCAGGGACCTTTCGTTTCACGAGACGTATCAGGACATACCTGCGGCTAGTAAGCACCTCTCTAAGGTGAGTGTAAGGACTGTGCAGATTTACTGTTGACTTACCGGGGGACTCCTTGCTGCTCGTAGGCCATCCAGTACAACGTTCCTGGGGGCAAGAAGAAACGCGGCATGTCCGTTGTCGTCTCGTATAAACTGCTCGCTCCACCAGAGGAACAAACCGAGGAACATACCACGGAGGCCAGGATCATGGGGTGGTGCGTCGAATTTGTGAGTGCAGGATGAGGTCAAAGTTGCGTACGCCATTCACTCGTATCATTCGTATCACGCCACAGCTGGAGGCTTCTCTACTTGTGTCAGAGGATATCATCGACAGTGCGGAAATGCGACGGGGCCAGCCGTCTTGGCACAAGAAGGAGGACGTCGGACTTAGCGCGGTGAACGACGTGCTTCTCTTCGAGTCCTGTGTCTACTCAATCTTGCACAAGTACTTCAAAGATAAGCCGTACTACGTGGACATTCTCAATGAATTCCACCAGGTAAGGGTGCAGTTTGACGGAGGTCCGTCCGATGTCTTTGCAAAATGTATAACCTAGACAACGGCTTTGACTACGATGGGCCAATCGTTGGATCTCATCACTGCTCGCCCGAAAGATGGAAATGGACGGATTGACGTGGATAAGTTCAACATGAAGCTCTACTCGGCCATCGCCAAGTACAAGAGTTCCTATTTCACTTTCTGCTTGCCTGTGTCGTTAGGCATGAGACTGGTGAGTCGTCTCTTCAATGTCATGCTGATATTGATATACTTATTGTACGTTGATTTAAACGTTACATTTGTAATCAATTTCCAGGCCGGAATTACACGTCCGGAAATGTTCCAAAAGGCACAGGGGATACTGCTGGAAATGGGCAAGATCTTCCAGATCCAGAATGACTACATGGATTGTTTTGGCGATCAGAAAGTGACGGGAAAGATTGGCCGGGACATTGAAGAAGGCAAATGCTCCTGGCTCATCGTGGTCGCAATGCAAAGGGCCAGCAAGCAACAGAAGGAAGTGCTTAGGGTAGGCGTACAAAGCATGTTAGAATGTGTCCGTGCTATAGAAGCCTCTGGTTTTCCAGGAGAATTACGGGAACGCCGATCCGGAGTCCGTGGCCAAAGTGAGAGCGGTCTACGAAGAGCTCAAGTTGCCCAAGTTGTTCAAGGCCTACGAAGAAGAATCGTACAATGACATTGTGGAGCGTATCAAGCAGATTCCAGGCGAGGGGAAGCTCCTCCCGCCCAAGTTATTCACGATCTTCTTGGACAGGGTCTTTAAAGAAAACTAAGATGAGCGAAGGTGAGACAATCAAGTGCAGTGATTGAATGAAACCGGTCCCTTTCTACCCGCACATAGAGATGGAATCTTGATGATTGATAAGCTCGCTCAGACACGTCGGTCTTGAACTTGGCTCCTTCTCGATCTCTTATGCCTGTCCTGCAAAGATTTTCATCCCGACCACGGAGATTGTTGAAAGGTGACCGAAAGGAGTCAAGAGAGAGTCATGCATCTTGGGTGATTCAGGATCCAACGAATTCCCTCCAGGGACTTTTCAGCCTTTCTCCACACCATGCACTGCAGAGGTTAAGGAATACTGCCCACTTCCCTCCACGAAATCTGTTCTCTTTCCTCTACTTTGAATCCCTCGAGATCCATGATCTCATTTCGATATCCATATTGGTCGGGGATCACAAGGTTGAGCCAATGTTCAAAAGACTTCTCTTCCTCATCGCGTCTGTCTGAGCGAGACTGAATAAATAATGGAATTAGTATCTCTGTCACACATCCTTGTAGTTAATGCGAGTTAGTAGTATTACACATGAAGACAGCTCCTCCATCGTAACACCATGACTTTATTCTTTAAATAAGCACGATTCGTCTTTCATACGCTACACTCATACTTAAACGTCTTTGATGAAATCAGATATACTCAAGCTAAGTGAAATCGGGGTCAGCATCAGGGTCCGGCAATGTTAGTTCGAGGTGTTGGTCTTCTTAAAGCATTGTTTGTGTTCACAAGTGTATAAGGTTGTGACATGTTTGACACAAGTTCTTTAGCTATTCATGGAAGTTGAACATACCGTTGTTTCATTCCGACCCGTTTTTCACCTAAATGCCCAAGAAGAGGTGCAATCAAGCGGTTTGCTCTGAGGTGCAGGGACTTCAGATTGGCCCTGCCCCATCCTACACATTGTAAGCAGCTCTGTTGTTCATCCAGAACTGTTGCACGGACACGCACAGCGTCACGAGGTACAGCAACGCCGCTATCCAGCAGTTGAGGGCGTTCTGAAACGCATGAGGGGGATACGTGACATGTGGTCAGGTGATTGAGGGTGAGAGGGTTGTACCTGCGCAAATCCGTTGTCCATGTCGTTGATGAGATCTTGCATTTTGTCGTACTTCTCGTTCAGAGGAATGTCCTCGATGAGAGCCACGCTCTTGACGTAGAAGAAGATGCCCATCAAGGCCTAGGGTAAGACGGAGGAGTTACTGCATCTACTGTCCGGACTCAGATCATGACCTCTTACCAACTGAACGATGCCCCAGGCGCTCAGGATGATCCCGCACAGCGACAGCTTTGGTCCACACAGCGCCATGGTGATCGTGGACCTCGAGAAGTCGCGGTTTCAAGTGGACATGCGTGTGTTGTCACAGGTCAGCCTGACTTTCTCAGGGCCTTACTCGAAGCTGCGCGAGCCAGCCGAGCCGAAGGAGCTTCTGCTGATGGAGACGAGCTGAATGGGATGTCATATGATCACGGAGGCCGGAGTGGCGGCCCGGGCAGCTTGACATCATCGATCCACCAGGGTTTGAGTTCTTCACAACAAATGGCAACTCTGGTTAGAAGCTGCGCCGCAGAAGACTCGGCAGGAGTTGGGGGAAATCAATAAATAACGCCGATGAAGAAACGGGAAGCTGGGGGATCTTGATCATGACGTCGCCGGTTTCGCCGCCGTCTTCCACAAGTGTGTGGTCACTCTTTACCTTATCATTCCGCAACCACCTGTATCTGTCTTTCCTCCTGCGACTGGGTCTCATCTACTACGGTGACCACCAGGACAGTACCTCTGTAGTCAAGTTCACCGACGTCGACTATCGGGTATTCACCGACGCCGCCAGGCACGTGAGCTACGGCGAGAGCCCCTACCTCAGGCACACATACCGCTACACACCATTACTGGCATGGATGCTCTACCCAAACATCACGCTGTCACCCTTCTTCGGGAAGTTGCTCTTCTGCTCACTCGATCTCGTGGCCGGGTGGCTCATCTACGCCAACGTGCGTGCGTTCCACAACGAACGCCAGTCGCGTGCCGCCGCCTTCTTCTGGCTGTACAACCCGTTCGTTTTCACCGTGTCTGCGAGAGGTAACGCCGAGTCGGTCGTGGTGTCGATCGTCCTTCTGGCGCTACACCTTTTCAGGGAGAGAGTCTTTTTTCTCTCCGGACTGGCCTACGGACTGGCGGTACACTTCAAGATTTATCCAGCGATCTACAGTATTGCCTTCTTTCTGGCGCTGAGCCGGAGGCGAGGCTGGAGAAGCCTCTTCGAGGTGAACGCGCCGAGATTGCTGTTCGTGGCTGGCGCTGTGCTGACTTTTGTGGTGACAACGGCTCTCTGCTACCACGCGTACGGTCAAGAGTTCCTGGACAATGCCTACTTCTATCACATAACGCGCAAAGACACCAGGCACAACTTTTCCCCGTACTTCTACATGTTGTACTTGACAGCGGAAGAAGACGACGTGGGCATCAGCGTGCTCACATTTCTGCCACAAATCATCCTACTCGTGGCTCTGGCCTTTAAGTTCGGGAACCCAAAAGAGCTGTCCTTCTGCCTGTTTTGTCAGACTGTGGTGTTCGTGACATACAACAAGGTCGTGACGTCTCAGTACTTCCTGTGGTACCTCTCTCTCCTGCCGCTCAGCCTACCCAAGCTGAACCTAACGAAGAGGGAGGCGCTCACCTGGGGCCTGGTGTGGATCGCGCTCCAGGCGTTCTGGCTCCTTTTCGCCTACAACTTGGAGTTCCGCGGCTCCAACACGTTCCAGCTGATTTGGATAGAATGCCTGGGCTTCTTCATGGCCAACGTCAGTTTGCTGTCCAAGTTGATCAGGACATTCCGCGAAGAGTCAAGGCGAGCGGACTCAGAGTGCAACATTGACAAGCTGGACTGATGAGTAAGCACGTCAAACGGTCACCCGTTCTCAGCATTGCTAGTCATAGCTCACGTCATATGCCTGCAGTTAGAAGTCAGTGCCAAAAAAGTCTCAAGTCTTGTGTTATAGACATGTACTGAGTGTAGCGTCTGATGCTGTCAAGTACTCGTGCGAACAAGCATCTGGACTACACGGACGCCAATGTCTGGCAGCTAAACCTTGGAACATGTACATACTCAAACGTGAATGCTAATGAAATGAGTCACCAAGCACGCACTCTTATCTAATTGCTCTTTAATTATTACCTAAGTACTCTTTAATTATGATAGCGATAGTGTAAGACTTTACGAGCATGCATACACAAGTTGTTTACTGGATGTCGGCCAGCATTCTGGCCAGCTCCTGCTTGATGTCTCTGTGCTTCTCCCTCTGCATCTGGAGGATGTCAAACAATCTGTCGATTTTGGACTTCAGCATGAAGTTGCTCTTTCGCATCAGGAGCAAGTACTCGTGGTGTTTGTCCACTAAGGAGTTCAGCAGCTCCATGCGTTTCTCGCGATCCTCCTCGTCCACGCGTGCCTCTTCAGGGTAGTTCTCGAACAGATTGTGTCCAGGGTCCTCCTCATCGCCGTCGTCTTCGGCCAATATGAGGATGTCCTCCAGCGTCTCATCGACGTCCTCGTCTTCGTCTTCTTCTTCTTCCTCCGCCTCCTCATCTTCATCGTCGTCTTGCTCGTCGGAGCCTCCGTTGGAGCGCCTGCGGCTGTCCTTGCTCACGACAAGGTCGTCCTCGTCTGAATAGTAACACTCCTCCAGCTCGGCAGCCGTGCGCTCCTCAGCCTCCATTTCTAGGATCTCGTCTTTGAACGCCTCATTCATCTCTTTGACCTCCTTGCGTAGCTTCTTTCTGGCCTCCAGTTCCTGGCTTATGTTAGCCACGATATTGTCTATGCGCTCGTTGAGCAGCTTCCTCTCCCTGAAAGCCACTTCTCGTTTGTCGCGTATATTTCGTAGCTTGGACTCCAGCATGTGAATCTCCCGCTTGAGCATCCACCCCTCTTCGTCGTCTTCAACCACGCTTTGCTGCTCGCTGATGTCCTCTGACATCATCCGCTGCAGTCCAGGACCCTCGCTAGTTGATACCCGGCGGCCATCAAGCTGGCGGCCGCTGTCTAGCTCACACATCTGACGTTGCATATCTTTGTATTTGGCCTCCCAATCCTCGGCCAATCTCCTGGCCTCCTCCACCTCCTCCTGCATGCTGTCGATGAGCTCCTGTTCTGTGTTGGGCACCACGTAAGTCAGCGGCTCTTTTCGGACAGGTGCCGTTGACGTTTCAGGCGCCGACCCAACTCCCGTGGCAGCCGGCTTGGTCGTCGGCTCCTCTTCCACCACTTCGTCGATGGTGTCGTCGACGCTCTGCTGCTGCTGCAACATGGCCGGGACGTTGCTGGAGCTAACACTTTCGCTGATGAATCCGATCATGGACTGCCGCTTGCTGGCCACCGAATTCCTGCGGGCCCTGGTCGTCTCTGGATCGGCATTGGCATCCTTGCTGCTCAACTCCTCGCCCTTGACCATCTTGTGGAACTCGTTGCGGAGTCGCTCCAGCTCCATCTGGAGCTTCTTATTATCACGCTCCAGTAGCTTCTTGGAACGAACCTCTAGTTCCAGCAGCTGCTTGGTGGATTCGAGATCGTCCCGGAGAGTGTCCAAGTCCTCATCGTCCTCGAGCAGCTCAGGCTCATCTTCGAAGGTGAACTCGTTCTTCAACCGCTCCTCCTTGGTCGTCTGCCGGCGAAACGAGCGAATGCCTGCACAGAAATTGTACAACGTGAGTCCGGAACGTCATCGGGGACGTCGCGCATGCGTCCACCGGCAAATTGCACCGCCAATCGCCGTTCAAGCGCTTAAGAGAGCGATTGTACGGTCTGACTCTCTGCAGAGGGTGCGCAGCTGCGACAGACAACGGCTCTTGGCGCCGTCAACCACGGTTCAAGGCTACCTGCGTACGTCACGGACACTCCGTACCCACGACGCAGGCAGGTACGTGCGCGTCCCCGACGTAGATGACACCGACATTCATTCTCACCTCTGAGGTTGGGCTTGCTCTTGTCGACGGTCTTGACGTGTCTCAGCTTCACACCCTTTTTTATGTCCCTGAGAATGTCCTTGCTCAGCAAGTTTTTCTCGGACTCGTATATGAACTGCAAGAAAAATCACAACTTTGGCGCTAACGAGAGCAAAGTGTCTACAGTGACTTACGTTCTTGCCGTCCTTGGTCGTCCCTATGATGGGTCCGCTCCGGTCGTTGCAGTGGACCTTCTTCAGCCTGCCGTGGCTGTTCCTGAAGGATTCGATCTCCTGCATGAGGTCCTTCCAGTCTGGCGGCTTCGTCGGTCGTTTCTTGAGCGCTTCCACCTTGATCTGTCTGTTTTCATCTGAAGGATGCAGAATGCATAATGTACTTTACAACACCTATGATAGTGTAAAATTACAAAGATATGAACTTGCAACAAGCTGACACTCACTTCTGACGGTGGGCTGGAAAGATGGCTTGTCTGTTGACGGAGGCATTGGAGGTGGCTTTGGAATAGACGATGAAGGTGGCGGCGGTGGAGGAGGTGGTGGTGGTGGTGGTGGCGGCGGCGGCGGCGGCGGTGGCGACGGGACTGTGGAGGGGCTGCCCATAGGCGTCTCGTCGTACTCGTCGTCCGACCAGACCACGTTCTTGCGATCGATCTTGAGCACATTGCCCTGGACCTTGATGTCGGGCACGCCACGAGCGTCTTCTTCCTCCTCGTCCTCCCCGTCGTCGCCGTCCGGCGGCCCCGCCTTATCCCTCCCGCCGTCATCACTGCCGTGATTAAGTCCGTTGACCGCCTTGGCGGTGGCTGTCTTGTCCTTGGAGCCCTCGGCGTCGTCGTCCTCCTCCCACTCCCATTCGTCGTCGTCGCCCCACTCTTCTTCCTCCTCCTCATCTGGAACAGAGAAATCTAGCTTGAGCGAGGCGATCACGCCGACGTAGCTCTCCTGTGTGTGCAGGCGGCGATCATGGTGTATGTGAGGTAAGTACTGTGCAGTACCTTGAGTGTTGTTAGCGAGGACAGAGCTCATGATGGATGAGGCAGGATTGTTGGAGTTAATCCAGCAAGAGTTACTGGAGGAGTAGTGAGAGGAGAAGAAGAAGGATTGGTAGCTTCCTCATGTTACAGGCACTCGATATATGCGGAGGCTGAAAGCAAAAGCATGCATCAGTAAAGACAGTGAGTGCAGCCACTTGAAGGAGAGGGTAGGTGAGTCCGTCCGACAGCTTCTTGTTCCTGTTCTTGTTCTCCTTCCTGTTCTTCTTGGCCCCCCTCCTCTTCTCCATGTTCTTCACCCCGCTGGCGAACTGGTGACGTACTGCAATATACACAGGGCTGGGCGTTCGTGTTGTCGTGTGAGTTGTCTGTGTCCGTCACTGCAATGCCAAAGCCACACACGTAGTAGGTATGTATACTTATGTAGCAGTATAGAGCAGTGTTAATGTTTGGCCTCCTCGCTCGCATGTGCAACTGTTACCTTGGACTTTGCTTGCTCTGACTTGGTCGGACTTGGAGGGCGGCCCCTGGCCTTCTGCGAGGTCTTCGGGCAAGGTCAGGCGCTTGAGATTTCGACGAATGTCTGCGGGATAATTGAGCAAGAGAAACTCTTGCTTCTTCTCCTGGCTTCTCTTCTCCTTCTTGCTGTCACTGCTCTTCTCGTCGGCGTGGCCTTTTCAAATAAGTATAATGACGTCATGGGAAAGAATGTGCCAGAGGTGAGCAAAATGTCGCAACTTTTACAGATGAAACGATCTCCTTTAGACATTTATGAACATTCTACGGACGTGACCACCACACGACTTCACATACACTCGAAAAAAGAAAAAAAAAACTTTCGACGCTTGACAAAAAATTGCATCTGTCCAACGTAATAAATCGTGTCTCCTTCAGAAATTGTGTCAAGGTAAATGTTTCTCCTCCTTTCTACTTTCTGCTCGTCGCTCCTCAACAACTCCAGCCTTGTTGCTCCCACTGCAGCGCTGTATGTGCCAAAAGTCAGGTGCTACTTTCGTATGTGCCAAAAGTCAGGTGCTACTTTCGTATGTGCCATAACTGTTACAATGCAGCGGTTGCTGCATCTGGGTACTGGCGGTGCCATCACTGCTCTGCTGCCATATGTGCCGCAAGAACTGTCGTACGTGACGGTTTGCGGCGTCACTGCTGTGCTACATAGTAGAGTGTGTGCCGAAACATCTGTCCTAGATCAGTGTGAGCCTTGACTACGCACGGTGACTGCGTACTAGGCTGCAAACAGTCTGGGTGTGAGTGTGTGTGACAACTTTTTCTTAGGTGAATGCGCTGTACCTGGTTGCTTTTGAGCCGCCGCCGCAGCAGCTCCTTCCTTGTTCTTGGCCTCCTTCTCTCTGATCTCCGAGTCTTGTCTGAGTAATCGGTCCACAGCCCCCTCTTTGTCAGCCTCGATGGACCTGAAAGGTCTTGCCGACGGTCTCAACTGACTTCTCGCTGTCTCATACAGCGCTCGTCCTCGTCCTTCTTCCTCCTTGACATGGTCGTTGACGCCGGCGGCGTCCGGCTTCTTCACCCTCTTCCTTTTCGCCACGACCCCTTTTTTCTGCGCGCTCTTGTCGCGATCGCTTGATGTTGTCGGGTTGTTAGCATTTGTCTTCACTGCTCCTGTCTCTGTTGGAGCGTTTGGCTGCTCTTTGTCTTTGCTCGTGATTACTTTACCTTTTCCGCCACTCTCGCCAGACGAGGTGAGACTCTGCCGACGACTCTTGTTCGCTCTGAGTTCGCTGGCCCAAGGGTTGTCTGATCCCCGCATCATGGCTCTGGAGCAACTGCAAGGAGGAGAACAGCTTCTTCAACATCAGGATTGTCAGGAGCTTCAGCCTCTTCTCTGCTCCAAAAGGCCATGAACAAGTAATTGCCGCATGCCTGAGAAATCTTTTCTAGACAGCAAATATCTCTTGGCCGCAAAAGTCGAGGGGTAGCAAAAAGAGCTTTCTTTGCATTCCAAGGTGAATGAGGGTAGTTGGAGGGGTAGCTAGACAGGGGTGAGAAAAGGAAAATAACTGGAGCATGAATCATCAGCCCGGAAAATCGCCATGAATGAAGGGCCAGCGGACAGAGACTCCGCCGTGGCCGCGGACACGTCCGTGGACTTCCCCTCCTCGCTGGCGGCCGGGTTGGAGGAGCGAGAGCAAAAGCTCTTATTATTAGAAAGCAGTTACATTTCTCATCTTCACTGCATCCAAAGTAAGTACAGCGGGAGAGCGAGTAAGAAATGCATTTCCCCTAGGGTTGCTGTGGCCGAAAGCTTTCCTGCAGCAGCAACAACAGCAGCAGCAATGGATTCTCCAGCCTCCTCTTGCTGGCGAGAAAGCTCCTCCTCCTCAGCTCCGCGGGCGGGGACTGACATGGGTGGGATTTCCCCCAGCTTTTAAATCGGGAGATATAAACAATCAGTGTCGACTTTTCTTACTGAGTCGTCGTCGTCGTCGTCGTCGTCGTCGTCGTCGTCGTCGCTGCCGTCGTCGTCGTCAGCCTCAGCGGCTTGTCTATCTCGACTAAAAGAGTCGTCAGCAGCTGGGTTTTTTTTTTCTTCACATGACCATGAAAAATGATGCAGGTAGAAATGACACGGACGAGTCCATAAGAGATGAATCTATCACTGTGTCGAGTCCCCCATGGTCAAGCTCGTCCAGGCTGTGTACGTGCAGTACTTACTTGTTGCTTGCTTGCTTGCTTTTCTCTAAGCTTTGGAGGTGCGGGGAAAAAGTCTGTCCATCGCCATCAGAGTCGACGAGTCCGCAATCGAGGCAGTTCTTGTTCACTCACTCGACGTTGCTCCACTTGCACTCGTTGGTGGTGTCGTTAATCTGCCACACGCCATTCACATTTGTTGTTTTTTTCTTTTCTGCACACCCTCCTCTTGCCCTGCCAGACTCCTCATACTGACTTCTACTGCACGCATAGTAAGTACAGTAGTAATGGAGAGAGCTTGCATGAGGCGCTGGCAAGAAAAAGACCTCGACGACGACGACGACGATGAAGACGACGTGCTGAATAAGACAGACTTCTTTGGGGCCAACCTATTGGACAACGAGAGTAGCGGATGATCACTATAAAAATGACTCTAAGAAAGTTTGTATCATGCAAAGGAAGAGCTTGAATCAGCCAACTTACTGCACTCACAGCGCTAAACTTTGTCACACACAAGATGTCATATTAAAGTACGTATGTGTGTCTTAGTCGTTGTAGACTTTATCCCTGCTCGCCCTTACAGCGAGCAGACTTTTGTTGAAAAAGCCGGAGGCGTGCGAGGAGGAGGCGGCGGCGGCGGCGGCGCCGGCCCTGAGCGTGCTGTAGTGATCAGAACCCCCCCTCCTCCTCCTCTCCTAGGTCTTTGGCGTGTACAGCACGGTGCAGTAGAGCACGTAGGCGACGCCTCGCCTCACTTACAAGTTGCAAACTCTGGAAAATAGGTGAAAAAATACCTATATTTCTCGCCCTCGCCCCCCTCCAACCCATCCTCACAGGGGTTCCATGGACCGTGACTGATGTGCATGGCTGATAAGTGCTCCACTTCCTGCTGCAAACCCCACATGTCACTTTTCAGCGTTGATAGCATCTTTTGGACAGTACAGAAGTGTCATATTCGCTCGAACGTAGAATGATCTGTAGGAAGGAGTCGACAACCTCACGAGATCCCGCCAAAATTGTTCCAGATGAAGTCGATGCAGTTGAAGAGCTGGAGCTGGGGGGGGGGGGGGGGGGGGGGGGGGGGG
>JAAUXU010002608.1_pt1 | contig 57602 bp, 61 predicted proteins | sample 7278151 | NCBI WGS metagenome assembly JAAUXU01 (sample SAMN14350113, study PRJNA611818) | marine sediment metagenome | isolation source: surface marine sediment (1.8m) | place: French Polynesia: Moorea | collected 2018-08
AATCCCACTTTTATACTATCTTTTAAGACCCAGAACTAACGTTACTACAGCTTTCAGACCTTCTGAGTGTTCTTGGGTGTGTGGATATTCATGGCCGTATTCAATCGTTCTATCATTTGCATAGTACTAAAATCCAGGAACTGTATTTATCTGGCAACAATATTGGTGCAGAAGGTGCAAAGGCCTTGGCTGCAGCTTTGCCCAGTACTAAGATTCAGGCTCTGGATTTTTCTGGCAACAATGTTGGCTCAGAAGGTGCGGAGGCCTTAATTGCAGCTTTGCCCTCTACCAAGGTCTAGGAACTGCATTTTCAGTTCAAGAGTATTGAATCAGCGAGTGCAGAGGCAATAGCTGAAACTTTGCTAAGCAATGAGATCTAGGAACTGTATTTTGCAATCAACAACCTTGGTTCAGAAGGCGCAGATCATTGGTTCAAGCTCTGCCAAGTTCCAAGATCCGAAATCTGTTTAAATAATATTCAAAGATATTTAAAAAATATCAGTTCTGACTTGAGGGCGCAAAGGCCTGGGCAAGTACTTTACGGCCTGCTGAGATAAAGAAGTTGAACTTATGCAGCAGCAATGTTACTTTTGACCTGATCAGTAGCTTTGCCAAATCCTGAGATACGGTAGTTAGATATATCTGGTACTCATATTCAGTCATCTGTTGCAGAGGTGTTGTCTGAAGGTTTGCCAAATCCTAAGATGAAAAAAAAAGGATTCATCTTACAGCAATGTTGATTCATATACCCTGGTGTAAAATGGTTCCCAAATTTCGGGTCGCATGATATGAAAATGGGTAGTGATCAAGTGCAAATGCTTTCTGTGGTGTTGTTACGCTTGCAGAGTAGGAGTAGGCAACCCTTGCCGAACTCGTTGAAGCAGACAAAGTTCAAGTGGAGCCACCAATCTTGAGCGCAAGTCTATGCATCTCAAAGTTCTTCTGTAAACCTTGGGGAAGGAGAGAGAGAAATGGGGTCATAGAATATGTCTTTCAAGTACCATACGAAAAAGCTTCAAATATAGTATTGTTATATCAAAGTTTACCCTTTTTCATTCATTGAGCATCAACTATACCATGTACCTTATGGAACTGAGGACCAAACGTGTTCTCGTCACCTCGAGCATTCGAGTATCCTCGTTGACTCTTCTTTGAACAATGTTGCCCTGTTGACTCCTGGAGCGTCAAAGTCCAGGGATGAGCAGGAGACCGGTCCGGCGGTGACGCGAACAGCGCCTCCATGAGATTCTCCTCGAAGCTCCTCCTGCGCCAACGCCTTGGACGTCACCGCTTCAGCCACGCTTTCTCATCAGTTTCACCACGACCTCGCAACCTCATGGTCCAGCGGCAGCCTTTACGACACCTCCTTCTCCGCTATCTCCACCCACTGCCCCTACTGGACACTCGTCCACACACCCACACAGGCGGACCCCGGGGTCTCCAATCTCGGGAAGTCGTACATCGACTGCTTGCTCTTCGACGAGCGAGTCGCCCTTGCCAACACAGCTAGACCGAACAACGTTAGTCCTAATTCAGTGCAGTAGTTGGTATAATAGTACTAGTAATCATAGGGCAATATATCCGGACGTAGTAGCAGTACTAGAATACGTTGGCATCTGTAAGCGGACAGGATTGGTATCATGAGGTCGTACACGACGATACTGGACCACATGCTTGAGTTGGGGTTGCAGCAGGACCCAAACGTGCCTCCTCAGTACGTACGACGCAGCGACAGCGACGGAAGCTTTAGCAGTCTCCGGCGCATGGCGGCGCAAGTGCGCCGGGCTACGCCTTCCCGAAGGAGACCAGCTTGGACGCGGCCACGACGACGCTGCATTTGGAATGACGACAGAGCAACGGGGCGACTCCAGGCTGCAAGGGCGACTCCAACAAGAAGGCATTCGCTGCCTCCACTGATCATTGCTTCTTAAATTAAAGTCCCGTGAAATCTGGCGATCCAGACTCGTCCTCACTCGAGGCTCCTCCGGACTGTCGAGGTCGAGACTTCTCCAGACTGTGGAGAAAAACCTACGCAGGTTTTTTAGAAGCACATTTTATCTGGAGCTTCCTAAGACAGAGTCTCAATATGGACGAATAACTTTTACTTTGCATGAAATCGTTTTTGCTCAGTCCTCTATTACATCAACTCTTTAAAGTACGTAAGACAAGCATTTCTCATTGCTGCTAGAGCGTCAGTGTTAAAGTACTGGGGTCATTTTACCAGAGTGAAAGTGCTGATTTCTCAAAGAAACCAAACGTTTTACCAGTAGGCTCACTGGGATACGTGTACAAAGAGCAACCTCCTTTCCCTTGCTATTTCCTTCAGGCCCAATAACTTATATTAAAACCTCGCCCTTAAGAAATACACGCATGAAGAGTCGTCCTGAAGCTCAATTTATTCTACATACTTGTCCGGCAACACTTGCCAGCATTGCTTGAATAATAACAAGAATAGATGTTGCCTGAGGGCTGCCCACCACTGCCCAATCAGCCAGAGAAACAAAGTTGTAAAGTGAAAAACTAATTCAGTGATGATGAAATACGGAGCACCTGTAATACCTTTGGGCTGTGGACTTGACCATGCTCCACATGTACAACGCTACTCGTCGTCAAGGTCGCCCATAGGGATAGTATTTTGCTGTGACTTGGTCAGACTGCTTCAGTCACAAAATGCCAGCCTTACCCATCAGTCATGCGTGGGTTTGCACATCACTCAAGTCAAAGGATCTCACTGTGCAATATCAGTTTGGATTTTTTTCTGGGTTCTTCAACAATCATTCACTGCTTTCTCTCTCTCGGAGACACGCTCACAATAGCTGGATATATAGTAGAGGTTTATGACATTCAGCTGTGATTGCCTAAGACTCATTATTCATTGCTACGCTGAGCCGGCTGAACATCTGAACTACGGATCAGCCAAAATGTCCTTCAACGCGTACCTCATGTAGTTTGCGTGTGGGGGGGTGGCTGTCTGTCAAGTCATCTGCCGGGGCCTACATCTACCGCTTCGTCCACAGCTATGATAGCTTCGTCTACAACTACGTCTACAGCTACAACAGCTTCATCTACGACTACGTCTACAGTTACAACAGCTTCGTCTACAACTACGTCTACAGCTACAACAGTTTCGTCTACAACTACGTCTACAGCTACAACAGCTTCGTCTACAACTACGTCTACAGCTACAACAGCTTCATCTACAGACGGTAGCAATGACTTGGGTGGGATTCGCAGACAGACACACAGATATAGCACGCACATGTATACACACACGCACACAAAGCGCTTTATGTCTTGCCACTCTCTCCACCTGGCAAAACAGGTCGGGTCCGCTAAACGGGAATATGGTAGTAATGTTTGTAGTAAATATGTGTGTAGGAAGTCTGAGGCAGGGTGGCTGGAAGCAGGGTTCCCACCCAGCCAAGCGGGTTAAAATTTGCTAGTTCATGTTTATATTACAATGTGGTCTATAATACAACCTTCGGTAAGTGAGAATTCTCCTACAATGGGCCTGACGGCCCTTTTGGCCTGACTGCCATCGAGTGTCATGGGACCTTCACTCAGTGGGCTTTCTCAGCACTCATTGAGCATGTCCACTGTACCGTGACTATACTGTTTGAATTGTACTGATGTTGAGGACGTCACTTCTCGATCTGCTCTTCCACTATCCACAGCGATGGCAGTAGGGCCGACGACGTCTTGACCAGAAGGGTGGGAAGGATGGCCTTCAGGTCCAGGTCCTTGTAGTCGTTGTTGATGATCCCGACAGAGCTGGACCCGTCTCTCCAACAGGTCTCCTCGTGGAGTCCGGCAAAGGATCGGTGAGTCACGTGCAGGTTGAAGGCCATTCCACAAAATACAAAGACGTGCCACACCTGTACCGTGTCAGTGCTTTCTCAAACTGATGTCACACGCTGTACGTGCTGCACTCACCTGGTGCGACGCTCCCAGGAGGTCGACGGTGCCGCTGGCGAAGTACTTCTCCGGGAACCTGGTGGCGTAGAAGGTGATTCCCACTGCGGCGATGAGATAGAGGACCAAACACTCACTGATCTTTGCCTGGTGATGACGAGTACACATTCGCTCATACTTCTTCGTAGTCAACTTATGGACTTTTGAGCGTCACTTGACATGCACATCTGCAGCTACAACTGCTGCTCACCTGCACTCGTTGATTATCAATCCCGTCCTTGAGAGCAATCCAGTGTCCGAAGGGGACGAAGGCGTAGAGCGCCAGCATGACGAACGTGTCCAGGCCAATGTCTGGCCGAGTGTGGACCTCCGCCTTCAAGATGTGCTTCAGAGACTCCGTGTACTTGCCCACGCAGACCAAGATGAAGACGGTGGACATACCCAGCAGGTGAGCGACTTTCCATCCCTGTGATAAGTTTCCGCAGCTTTAGAATCGCCATCGCTTTCTTTCTTTGGTAGACAATGCCACCAACTTACTGGGAGACATGCGAACATTTCGCAGATAAGGGCTACGTATGTGCCGTACATGGCGAACAGGATGCCGAAGTGGTCGAGCTTGCGAAAGTTGTGGTGGGCGGCCTCGGAGTGACAGCACAGCAAGTGGAACATGGACGAGCTCAGCATGCAAAACTAAGCAACATGATACACATGAGTTATGTACGTGTCCTCTGCCTTCACTCATTGGGCGTTACCTGGTAAGTGAATAGTTGAATGACGAGAGGTATGAAGGCGACTGCAGCCCACGGCTCCCCCAACATGAACACCAGGGCGTAGACGAAATAGAGCAAGCCCAGCAAGTGCGTCCACACGTTGACGGTCTCGTTGTGGAGGCTCAGGAGACTAGAGTGTCACATACGAGTTCATTCGTCAAAGTCCTTTATGTCCCCCCTCTACGTGCGTGCATCCCATTCAATCCACTTGGCTCTACGTTACATCACTTCAGACGTATGCACTGAAGTCTGGTGAGGAAAGGTGCCAATATTCGAACGATGTTTGAACAACTTCAACCTAGGTAATCTTGTTGTTTTTGCTCCTCTGCGTCATTATCCGAATAATCACTTCGATTGCACAAAGCAGAGGCCTACTGGAAACTCTACTCTTTCCACAGTAAACTGAAGGAATGCCCTGAAGGAAGAAATTTGTATGATGGAAGAAAAATTGCCATTTTTTCATCGGACAGTTGTTCGAATTTTGGGCTATTGACTCGACTTTGGGGCTATTGACTCGACTTTGGGGCTATTGACTCGACTTTTGGGCTATTGACTCGACTTTTGGGCTATTGACTCGAATTCTGGGCTAGTTACTCGAATTTTGGACTAGTTACTCGAATCTTGGGCTAACTATTCGAAATTTGGATCAGATGGTTCCAGAAGAAACCAGGCAGAAATTCTTCAAATTGGCATAGACACCGCAATGACTGAACTGTGCAACATTGCTCTATTCATAGATCGTCTTGTCGGCATTCGAATAAAGCATTTGTGTCTCGTTGTAATACATTCTTCCACCGGACTGATGAGTGTGCTGCATCTGCCTACTCAGATGCGTACGTGCCTCACTCACCTCTTGATGCACTGCCAGTAGCAGTGGGTCTGAGTGCGGTAGCCAGTGTCGATGGCGATCTCCCTCACGTAGGCTGGCGCCTCGTGGATCGTCAGCAGGCGGCACATTTTCTTCTACTTCTATTCGGACTAGAGCTTGAGCAAAACTGCAACAAATTGAGTAGGGCGCATAGCAGATATCACTTAAATAATTTATACAGAGAAGTGACCAGAAGAAGATTGGTTGTCGTACGTGTGTACGTGTGCCTACAGGGTAGGCCAAAAGTTCGGCAAGAATGCGTTTCTATGCCATAAGTTGACCCAAACTGGGCATTTATTCCCTTTGATGTTTCTTAGTGTAGTCGACTTTTTGTCATACGGACAAAAGTCCAAGAGGGTGAAAGGAAGGACAAAAAGGACCGTGAAAAAAGGCTGCGGACGCCGATGACTTGATTTGTGACCGGCTCCGATGGTTCCCCCCGGGATGGTGGTTCACTTCTGGACGAAGGAGACCCTCAGGCTTGTGACACGCAAGATTGCCTTTCTTTCAAAGGTGAACTACATGACCGAGTCCATCACGTTGATGTCAGGCTTGATGGGGTCCCAAAGAGTGCACCACCCTTGGATCACTGTGAGATTCTGCTGGAAGGTACAGGGAATCCTCCCTTGTTGATGGAATTGAGCCAGGAAAGCATCTCAGACTCCAGCTCGTTCAGACGGACAACCTGATTGAGTTTAACTCACTCCTCTAGGAAGACAAGTGGGATTTGTGGCCATCAGGATTCACCACGACCCAGATCACTGCGCCCACTGGCTTCAGTCTTCAGCGCTGACCTCCACGGTGACGGCATGGATGTTGTTGGCCAAGACTTGGTTGTTCTCGACACTATTTAGAGCCTGACATGTCTGAAGTTGCTTCAGCAAGGCCTCCCCCCCCTCCCCCCCCCCCCCCGTCCTTCCCCTCAAGTGGACTCAGAACGATTTTGTAGGGCTTCAGCTTCAGATCAGCTTTAAACAGCCTTTTCTTCGAGGAAGTGCTAATTTCCACCATCCTGGATCTGGCCGGACTTCTAAAGATGTTGCTCCTGGTGTTCCTGATTATCCTGGAGGTGGCGGCTGTTTGAAGTCGTCCATTCCTTTACCGGTTGATGTTGACCTTGGCTCCTCGATATGTCTTGCTGACCTCGTCGTAGGAGGCCCCTGAGGCCCTCCAGCAGCTTCACGGTCTGGCTGGGTGCCGTGGCAACCGAGGTGGAAGGCCATGATTGCTTTCCTCGGAGCCTTCATCTCGTAGCCATTTGGCAGATTGTCGTATAAATTGACATAGCCAGCAGGTAAGTACAGCAGGTTGTTCACAAAAAAATGACTGTGCATGAAAATACCGGGTGCGACCGATAAAATGCTGCTTTTCTTTAATCATGAATTGACTTCCAATACTGTCGCCCGTGGTGAACAGGCAATAGTCTTTGACTGAGCCATTCTTGTATACAAATATCTATGCATCTGCGAAAGTGCATACCAAAATTTGGGGCTCAATATTGGCTCCAATCAGAGGGAAAACAGATGAAAGCTTTGATCCCTAAGGCAGCATTTTATCGGCCGCACCCGGTACTCCTTCATAAACATTACTTGACGGTTCTGGCTTCATTAATATTTTGAAGGAGCAGTTACCACTGGCCAAAGTAGAGACTTTCAGCAACTTTCCTGCGCTGTCGTCAGACCTAGAGTGAGCCATCCTCTACTTGGCGAATCTGTGTCACACAGCTTTTAGGAGGTATCGCACTGTACCATATGATGTAGCCAGCATGTTCAGCTCGTCCTATTTTTCAGCAGCTATTACCTAACAGTTATATCAGTACAAAACCGTGCATTACAAGCACACTTGTTGTCATGGTTATTCGAAGTCAGCCTCCAAGCCTTTCTCCCGAGTCAGTGCAAGATGACACTTGGTAAAAGCCTCATTGAGTGTCTCCATGTCACAAGTGTGGTGCAGAATGACTGCATACAGCAGACACTCAAAAGTACCCATAGTACATGGTGTTGTTACTTTTTTTGGATATCGAGAGCTGACACTCACCTGTTTTTGAGGCACTCTGAGAGGAAGTTAGTGAAGTACACATGATCGGCCGAAATGTTGCATTGGTGATGGTGACTTTTGCCCAAGGACAGCAGCAGCAGCAGCAGCAACAATCACTGGGGAAAAATGCTTTTCTCCAAATTCTTCTATCATAACGTTGTTTTGTTTGAGCAAACTTTCAGGGAACATCTCTCCCCCTTTGAAAGTGTCTGTTTAAAGCAGTAGCAGCACTGTTTGTCAACAGGATGATGGGCAGTTGCTCAGTTTGCTGCATTTGTAGTTAGCAACTCTTTCATTGAGGAGACGTGAGGATGTTGACGGCGCCGGCCTTGGTACTACTCTACACAGGGTAGGCCTACATGCCGAAGGAACTTGGCTTCTCTCCAGAGAGAAAGCTTTCACAGCTGATGAAAGCGAGAGAAGAGGGCACTCGCGTGACCTTGTACTGTAGGCACCTACATACAGCAGCCAAGTCCGCACATTACTGGCGTTGGTACGTACTTTACTCGACGTACGACACTGGTACTGCGGTACTTATTGCAGCACAAGAAGTTCCTCGGTCAGGCAGCAACGTCTGTACCGTGCAGGCTGTTTGAGCAGTCGGTCGTGTACTCATACGTACGTACTGTGCAAACACAAGGTGAAGGAGAACTCTACATACATCACATCCTTTCTCCTCCTCCTGGTGCATGACTTGGGGCTCCCGGGGAAAGTGCACTCACAGTCCACACCTTTCTCGGCCCGGGCGGTTATTGAATCCGGGCTTGGACCACCAATTTGTCGGCTCAATGACAAAGAAGAGTCGTTTCCTTGGCATGCGTCACTTACTCATACTGGTGAGAAAGAGAAATATTGATCGCACACTCGTTGAGTTGGGAAATGCCTTCTTGTTCGCTCCATGGTGGCCAAAAACCAAGTTTTGATAATGTATACAGGGGTGTCCACATCAAATTTGGCATTCTGGCAGCTGCAGCCGGTACCGAAACCTGACCGAAGCTCGAGTCCAAAGTTTTGGCGATCCCCAACTGGAACTGCTCTGCGTGAAGGCTTTTCCGAAGCCTCTTCCCCGGATTGAGACATGCACGGTCGGGCCAGTCTGTGCAGTGCAGCGTGTCAAACTTGATGTGCGTGCTTACGCCGCAGTCATCATGGTCAATGACCTGAATCAGGCTTGCTTTGTTCGTCTGAAACATTTCCCCTCAACGGTGAAGAAGGTGCATCGAGGTCAAATGTTTGCGTACACTTGTTTGTTCTATGCTCTGAAAGAACTTTATAGTCCTTCTTTGGTGGCCAGAAGTCAAATCATAAGTGTTGAATAATATGAATTTGGGGTTTATATTTCTCTCAACGTTTCTGAGAAATCCTGTGGACCTCAACGGGGCAAGTTCGCTCATCTGGATCTGGAATTCCCCCCAGAAACTGCTGCTGCTCCTTTTTTATCTAGTCATGTTACATAAAGTTTTTTTCCACACTTACAACAGTGTGTTACAAACTTTTGGTTCCACCTGCTTGAACTGTACTCCTGGCAACTTGTGCACGTACATTTGCCGCCATTTTTCTCGACAGTATAAAAATGTGCTCACGATCAAGTCCTTTGGTGGCCTCGGCCTTGAACAAGAGAGCCGCCATCAGGGACTTGAAGAAGAGGAAGAAGATGCTGATCACTGACGGTGACTCAAACTGACAATCGAAGTTCATCTCTCCATCGTTATGGGACGAAGAAGTAAACGCTAAAAGTGACTCTGAGCATGGACGCTGTGTGTATTGAGAATGCATTATCAGTCATGCATGTGGATTGAACAATGAATTGATCAGGTCAATGAATCAGTGCTGGAGAATTGATTTTTATACAGTGCCTTATCCAACGCTTGCAAACAATACACAAAGTACGCACAACACTTGTCAACAGCACGCACAACGCTTGCAAACAGAACATACTGTACTTCATTTGATTGTTTTCTCCCAGAATTGCTAGACGTTTTAAAAACTGCGTGCAATTTGGCCTAGGAAAGTACGAAAAGTCATGTCCAAAGGTTTTTTGACTCCAGATAGTGATAAAGGCTGTGTTGTGTGTATCACATACGTGTATGATATCTCAGTGTGCGAGTGCATGGGAGCGGAGTAGCAAAAATATGCTGCTGTTTGGGGACTTTGCCTCGGAATAAACTCACGTCCAACAGATATTCTGATCATAATATGGTAACTAAAGCCTCTTCGGATTCCTTTTTCTTCTCATCCACAATGATTTCTTGTACTGAGCATTGATGGGTGACGTCATCATGTCCCACTCGGGTTCATCGGTTTGACGGTAGAACCTGCTCTAGCCACAGCAGATTCAGCCAGCAACAGCTGGGGGTTCAGTCAATGTTACTAGAGACCAGGATTGGGCGTTTGGCGACAACAAAGCATCGGGCGTGACGTCATCACCGGGAGTGCGCGTGGGCTGGTCTACTGAGGGCTGAATTGGCTACACTCCCTTTTTCCCACTGATGACGTCAGAGAAGTTTGGCTTTAAAGGCGCAAACCTGGTCTCTAGTAGTAGCCTTGGGGTTCTGTAGACCGTTGTTGTTGTTATGGAACTTGCTGTTCTTATGACCTAAGGGGTGAAAAACGTGTTCATTTCACATGCAATCGCATCTTTTGTGTGTGTTGACCAACCTTGTTCTGGTGTTACTGTCTCCACCAGCTGGTTGAGGTCTTGAGTAGAAAAGTTGGTGTTGTGCTTGCCCCTGATGTGATCCTTCAGGGTATCCTTTCTGGAGTAGAGATATCCACACAGCTTGCAACGGAACTTTACCTGCGCATGAAATTTGTGCAGTCTATGAGGTTTCTGTCATCATAAGCTACATAGTAAGCACACTCACATGTACGAAGTAAACTAAAATATGCAGGCACTCACCAATATTCCTAGTTTGTCCTCTTTCACCTTGCACCAGTGATCCTGAAGCATCACTTCAGCCAAATTGCACACAATTTTTCAAATGCACAGCAATACTGGTGGTACAAAACAACAATCAAAGTAAGACAGGCCACTCAGAAAAGGAGCATGCTTACTTCAACCAGTAGCAGCACAAACTCGGTCTAGTCTGACTCGTGTGATGCTGGGAGATATTCATACCTGACTGTGCACATATTTGTGGTTGGTGCGGTTGCTGACATATTTCTTGCAGATGTGACAGAAGCCAGCACTGGTCCCGTGTGAGGAGTTGTTTGTCGCCATATCACTGGCATTGGCAGATCTGACTTTCCTACTAGGAGTTGTCTGGGACGAGATGTTTCTTGGGTGTTCGGCAGTGGGATTGCCATTTTGACCATCCAGAATTGCATTGGCTGGAGCATCAGTGAGTAGTTGACTTGCACACTGGTGGGCTGATAGCGCAAGCTGGCTGGCTGCAGCTGCCCTATATGGAAGTGAGACAGTAAGCATCATGCACGTGTCGTTGAAGCCAACATAGGTGCAATCTGCTGATAACTCCTTTCCTACTGTCTCGTGTGAGGGCAGCTTTGCTCAACAAGTACGGTTAACAGCTGATCTGAGGGACTCACGTGAGAGAAGCAACATCTCAGAGTCTTGAGTGCCACAGTCATTTGTAAATGTACTCAAAGTCACAGACGAACCTGTAGCCAAGCTTCCATTGCAGGCACTTCAAAGATGCCAACTTGCTGCACTGTTCAATAGGTATACGCGTCATCTAAAGGTGTTGGTCCAGCAGTGCCAACAATGGGGCTAAATTGCCACGCTTGATACTTACCTAGAAGCAGACAAAAGTTGCCGGACAACTTCAATGTTTGTGGATGGATTGCAGGAGGCACGCAACAGGTCCGCCAGGTGGGCTAACATTAAGGAGAATTCTCAATATAGTCGTCATCCTCACAATACTTGAGGCTACTCACCAATATTCGAGGGTTCGGGAGGGACAAGGTTGTTCAACCCAGTTTGGTGCGGAGAGCAATTGGCCGGAGCTCCCGTGGACCCTGAAGATGCTGCTGCCGCTGCCGCCGCAGCCAGCACGTGCGGACCTTGAGTATGCAGAGCCGCGGCTGCGGTCGCTGCAGTGGCTGCAGTGGCTGCAGTCGCCGCTGGATGGGCTGGCAGGCGCAAATGCGGCCATGGCAAACCAGATGAAATGAGAGGTACTTGCGTTGGGGATGCAAACTGGGGGGGGAGGCCTCCACCAGCTGCCATGTAGGTTAAGGCCTGTGAAATGTGAAGTGCCAGTGCAGACACGTGAGTATAGCACGTGTGGAGTGAATCAGAAAGAACAAACGTTTACAGTGATCGCTCCAAGCTACTCAAGCATTTGAGGGTAGGACGAAGAAAGCACAGGGGAGTCAAAAAGCCAAACATCCTCTGGATCTCGCTAAGTTTACGTCCGGAGCTCCACACTTGACATCCTTTGTCGGAAAAGTGACCCCGTTTCAGTTACTTGAAATTTTAATCTTGATTTACTAACTGGGTGTATAAAGAGCTGGCTGTAATGATGTTACGAGCAACTAATCACTGAAAAACCCTAGTGGGGAGATTGTGACGAGGAACTGAATGCAACCCACGTGTAGGATGTTGTTGGTTCACTCATAGGTAGTGGCATATCAAAAAATTAGAAAAATTAACCGACAGCCTAGAAAGTTATTGGCATTTTTCATTTTAGGTTATAATATAAAGTCTACATTTTTTTGGCTGGACCCTAATGTCATCTGTTGAGGCTGCAGGAGCTGCCAAACTTTCTAGGCTGTCGGTTAATTTTTCTAATTTTTTGATATGTTACTACCTACCTCCGTGCCATCAAAACCCAACTGTCTCCAGACATGGGTCCAGTCACTTTGATAATATTGCTCTCTACCGGCACTGTATACAGAGGGTCAGCACTCGGCTCCTTTCAAATGGAGTCATGTAAGGGATGACGGAGAAATCCGTGAGGGTGGAGGCGAGATGCATCCAAAAATCCATGGAGATGTGCTTGAATGAGACCAGTTCTCGTGTTTGTGCACACTGGACGTGAGCAGGATGTTGAGTACCTGCAATGCATCCATCCTGGACTCGTCCTCATGGTGTCGAGCCGTAGCAAAGTGTGGGATGCCCTTCTCGATGAGCTCTCCATGGTCGGTGCAGTCATGCTTGGCTCCTCCAGCTACTTCAGTAGCAGACATTGGACGTGATTTGACGGCTTCGAGCTGCAGCTCCGTCTTGACCAAGTTTATCCCTGGCGACGATCTCGGCCTCTTGATGCTCAAATTGTCGTCCTCTGCTGGACTCTTGCTCTTTGGGATTGACGCCAGCTCAATATCGACTTGAGAAGAGACGCTGTTGCTGAAGTCAGCACTGCGACGACGTGGGTGTGCCTGTGGTGGGTGATGAACACTAAGTACGTACCATGAACTCAGTACAGTCCTTGCCCTAAGTACTTTCTAGGAGCCTGACATCACCTCGCGCTGAAACGTGTGGAGGTAGAATTTTGATCTGGATCGAGCAGAATTTGGCGGTCCAGATCACACTCTGGATCGATCCCGAGGTGTCCCGACTGTCGACGTTGAAGCGTTCCCATGTTGTCATCCTGACGCTCTCGTTTCGGGGCCTCACAGCCTCGCAAGTACTTCAGGCAAGGACTGTATAGCAGGGGTGAACTTACTTGCTTCCTCCGGGGTCCGCTCCCTAGGGGGACCGGGCTTTTCTGGAGATTCCCAGGACCAGCTGAATGCTGATCGTCACAATGGTCCGTCATTGACACTGGGCTAGAAAAGAAGAGGAATGGATGTAATTTGCAGTCAAGGTCCGACGTTCGTGCAAGATCTGTACGTGCAGTGAAGTTCCATAAGCATTTGAAGCATCTCATACCTCAATTGGTTGGAGCATCTCTGCTGTGGCATCAGCGATGTGGTGACTTCTCTGTTTAACGACGAGGCCAACCCCTGGACCATAAGCGACTCTGCAGTCGACACCAGACTCGGCAGTTGCGCCTCTGGCACTGACATCTCGCCACGGTACATGAAGTTGACGATGCACTGGACCTCCCACTCCTGGACGTCCTTCAACATCACGATGGGGTGCTTGCTAGGGTTCTCCTTGAAGATCTTGGCAAAGTATGGGCTGGAATAAAATTTTGTAGCGTCTTTTTTACATCTTCCACACGATATGCTACTTGCACACAAGTAACCACTATTGGTTGGGCAAGCTTAACTCTGGTTCTACAGCCAGCAGACAGGTCGGTCGTATTGGTGCCCATCGACACGAGACATCCCAACATAATGTAGTACCCAATTCAGGCATGCATCATTGCCTGTGTATATTACTAGCGGACTCGGTCCGGGAGTGTCTTCCTACTTCTGGACTGCTCAACACGAAGCTGATCTCGCACTTCACACTCACCAGGCACTCCATCCATCCAGGATCGGATCCATTTTGTTTTTACTTTTGAAACTGACTGATCCAGACTGATAGCAGCGGGCCATCAGTTCAGAGCTAGAGTTTTCCTGGCTCAATGTCCACCCCTACTGATTCTCTTCTGTCACCCCCTCTTGCCACAGATAGCTACGACAGACACTGAATGCAAGTTTGGACCTCGATTTTGGCCTCAAGATGGCCTCAGACATCAAGTGCGATGCGATCGCTTTTGAGCTTCTGATATTTGGCGTCCGCTGACCAAGTTTGGTGACAATCGGTGTAGCGGTTGGGGCGCCCGTGGCCTGACGGACAGGCGGACCCACCCAGCCAGTACATAAAGTCCTTAGAAAGCGGTGCTACCTTGAATAACTGCTTGTGCCAAAGGTTGCTGAAATACCATGAAGTACCTTGAGTGCGTAATCTTAACCTGTATGCTGGGACTTGATGAATGACTTACCTGCAGGCCGAGAGGACAATCTTGTGCACCTTGATGCTGACGTTCTCCTCGCAGACGAGCGTGCAGTCGACGAGAGCACCACTTTGCCAGAGTCCATGAAGAGCGTTCATCATGTGACTCTGGTGGTCGTTCCAGCGGAGCGAGTCGTGCTGCGCACTTGACGGCGAGCTGGCGGAGGTCGTCGACTCTGCTGAGGACGATGAAGATGCCATTGGCGAGGACGTCCAAGACTGGAAAAGGGGAAAGAAAGCTCAAGCTCCACCCGCATCAGGACGTCTGCGCTGCCAAATATACACACTTGCAATGTGTACCAATAACAATATTAACATGACATTTTTCGTTTACTCACCTGTTTTTTTTTACTGCGGGCGTGGGGCCAAATGATGCTCTACCACATGCCTGAGTGAAAAACATTTGTAAAGTATAATTGTAAGAGTGCAATTAGCGTCACCGTCACAGAACTGTTCTCTGCTCTTGCTCTGTAGCTCAATGCGAGGTCAGTCAGCTTTGCCTACTTTCTTGCGGGCTGAATGCGTCTCTACTGCCTTTATCCGCATCTGTCTGACTTTTTCTTCTTCAAAGAGTCACGCCTCGCAGTGCAATTGACGTACGAACGATGAGGACGGTTGTGTCCTTGGTGACGTTGAGACAGGTGCAGCGGACGCCGTCCTCGGTGTGCAGTGATGCGCACAGAGTCTCTCAACCCATTTTATTTGCTACAGATGGTACGAGAGACGCGTTATTATGGCCATTTTGTCTGTCAATGCAAATAGGCCCGAGCTTTGGATGCACTTTTCCCTGGTATTTAGACTCGTCCGTGAAGTAACATGGAAAAGCAGCTCGTGCTTGCCAACTTTGACGTGATGCAAGCATTGTTGGCGAATCAAGCCTCATCTGACACGCAGAAATTTCTGATCTACATGATCAGCATAACGATTCAGCTTAAGTGCTCGTGTCAATGGCGTCATTACTGACTAATGAGTGCTTACTGGTCCAGGATTGGTCCGCCTCCTACCGGGTGTTTCTCCAACGGAGATCGAACAGGCACTGAAGGGTAATGTCCGACCGAAGAGGCAAAAGAGAGCCGGCGAGACCATGGTCCAGGTACATACACAGGTACGTGTCACTTATGAAGTGATCGGTAGCAATTGCAGACCAGGTGTGTCATTAGAACGGCCATGGAACCTGACAAAGAAGTGCTTGGTGGCACTGGAAGTCCAACGCAGTCCGGTACCCGACACTGTTGCACTGTGTTCGTCAGCTCCAAATCTTGGGCGGTGTCATGAGAAGGCAGCGCGTGAAAAGTGCAATTTTTTTTCGCAAGTAATTTTGCTAACAAAGACTTAGCGTGCGTTATTGAGCACACTTTTCGCGCCCTCCAAAGGCATCCAAAGGTCAGTTACCCTAATTAATCTTCGCTTCTTTTTCCAGAGATGTTGCCTTCTACCTTGGCATTTATTCCTCGTCGTGTTTTTCTTTCCTTCTGGGAAGAAAAAAGTGAATAAGTAAGCATCTAGCACTGGGAAAAATCATTGTTTTCTCGTGTGTCTGAGGGGGGGGGGGGAGATTTAAGGCAGTGTTTTTTCATTGTAAGGAAAGATAATTGGATAAGTAGATAATTCTAGCAAAAGGGTGACTTTGGAGTCCATCACTGGACAGCCATCGAACCTATTTTTAAAGACACTCGTGGTTAACTGGCCCAAACAACAACAATCATATCCTATGATAATATAGTAATAATTGCGAAGATGAAGCACCACCCTTGTGTGAGAAATGACCATCGGCCACAGCATAAATAATAGATTAGAGGAGAGGTATTAGTGTCGTCCATGATCGAAGGTGGTGTGTGAATTCCCTCTACTATGGGCCTTCCTAGTGTACCGTTTTGACCATGTGACGGTCGTGTGAGCCAGAGAGAATTGGACTGAGTGAGGTGTGGCTGCTCTTTGCGTATTCGTTGCTGCACACACGACGTCGCTCCACATGGGGGTGGCCGCCAGAGAGGTGCAATCAGCAAATCAGTACAAAACCAACAGTGGTATTGATCTTTTTTGGCGCGCGCGCTTGAGCTCGGCCACCCATCGAAGTGAAACTCGACCATGGAGGGCATGGCGATGGTCGTCAAAACAAGGCTCTTGCTTGACCCATGGTTCAGGCAGTTGCGAAAGTCTCTGCTGAAAAATACATGGGAAGGACCAATCGATGTTAGATTAGAAAATGGAGACAAGGAATGGGGGAAGGAGCAGAGGGTTTGGGTCGAGAAGTAATTACAGGAAAGCCTTGTGATCTCAAGTTGTTGGTGCTGTTCTCATTGATGAATGGTACTTAAAAAGGACTCATTCCATTCCACATTGGGCTAGAAGAGCAATGCGATCAATATGGTATGTCATTAGTAGCTGGCTCTGTCCATTAGCCACAACCTATGGTAATTAATTATTGACCAGGCGTCTCTTTTTATGCGCGTGGGGTGGAGAAGGGGAGACAGTCACAAACTTTCAGATTGAAGCACGCAAATAACCGGCTTTTACCACGCTGTAAAGCAGAGGGAAGTCCAATTGCCCTGTCTGAGGAATCAGACTGAATGTTTGGGCTTGGATTGTCACGTCTGAGACTTTTAGACCCACCCACCCCCCTACGTTTACATTTCACGCTATATCTTATTTGACATGAAAAAAAAAGAACTTGATGGACTCCGCATTGTCCGAAACAAGTGAATGGCTGTCCCCAATCTCCTTGGAGAAGTCCACCATCTCGATTCCACGGGCCAGAGTTGCCAGAGAAGAGCACCTGGCGTGCATTTGGCCGAATATGAGTGTGTGATGACAGCTTGATCAGTCTTAGCTGCGTCATTGCTCATCTCCAATCGGTTGATGGACATCTTCAATTTTATTCTGGAGTACCTGATGAGTACCTTTCTGCCCTCTGGCGGCACAAAGGTCCATGGACGCCAGAGTTTCGTGGCTGCTTCAATACGCCATCCCAAGAGCGACAGCGAGAGCAAGAAAGAGTTATGTGACAATAAGGTAAGGAGTGCACAGTACAGTCCTGGCCGTAAGTACTTTCTGGGAGCCTGACATCACCTCATACTGAAACATCTGGAGGTGGGATTTTGATCTGGACGGTGCAGATGTGATACTTGGGCACCATCTTGGTTACAGAGGCTGCCCATTTTGGTGCTTTACAGCTCAAAAAGAGGTAACCTGGCAGGGGAGGATGGAAATTGGACTTTTTGACGGGGAAAACGTTGGTGAAATTGGCTGAAATTTTCATAGAGGAGACCTGCCCCCCAGGCCCACAACTTCCAGAGGGATCCACTCCCCGCGTCTTGCGGCGCCATGCGCAAGCACGCAAAAACCCCGTGTCCGGGTTGAGAGGTTGCTAGGTTCCGTGAACTTGCTCAAAGATAGCGACTGGGCGGCACTTTCACGTAAACAAAGCAAATTCGAGGATATTGCCGACGATCTGTATGAGTCTCGACGGTTCGGAGAAGCTGCGAGTCTGGACGAGTCTGGATGAGTCTGGACGAGTCTGGATGAGTCTGGACGAGTCTGGACGAGCCTCCACGAGTCTGGACGAGTCTCCACGAGTCTGGACGAGTCTCCACGAGTCTGGACGAGTCTCCACGAGTCTGGACGAGTCTCCACGAGTCTGGACGAGTCTCCACGAGTCTGGATGAGTCTCCACGAGTCTGGACGAGTCTCGACAACCAGAATTCTCTACACTTCCATTCACGCAGTAAAAAAGCCATGAAGGCAGCGAAGTCTTTCTCCTAGATCGTCCTCCTCAGCGGCGTCCTCAGCAGTAGCCAACGTGGCAGTCCAGACGGGGCAGCCGGCGGATCGAGGCCGTGATGTCCCGACTGTCGACGTCGACGCGTTTTGTTACATGTCAAAGTGTCGCCCTGTCAGACTTTTGAGTTGTAAAGCACCAAAATGGGCAGCCTCTGTACCCAAGATGGTGCCCAAGTATCACATCTGCACCGTCCAGATCAAAATGCCACCTCCAGAAGTTGCAGCATGATGTTGATCTCCACGCTGGAAGCAGGACTGTACATGGAGGCTATGTTGTATCACATGCGTACGCAGGGCTTTAGAGAAATGCATTACCGATGTTCAGTAATGGTAATGTAATGACAATTTCTTCATAACCATTACTCAAATTTTAAACTTCCCGCCAAAACTAAACGAGTTTTCATCATTTCGTGGAGCTCTGTGATCAGAATTGAGACAACCTTTGACATTATTCTCAAGAAATAGTCATTTTTTTGATTTTTGCTGAAATCTGAAATGCAACTACTCATGAATGTCAACAATGCGTGGAAGTAAAGATTAATAAGCATTAAAAACAAAGTTTTGGCATACCAACTGAATGATTGGAGAGGGTATTTTTTGTAATGAGTAATGTAATACATTACCAAATTTTTGCAGTAATGAGTACTGTAATGCGTTGCCGACTTCAAAGAAATGTCTAAAGCCATGTGCGTACGTACAAGACGTGTCCATCGAGTCCACACCTTGCTCGACTCTGTGTGGACAAAAAAAACTAACATTTTTCATTCGTTTCGCCCTTTTTCTGTTTCCTTTGGAAAGGACCCATTTCTCTATATTACTGTGTTGCTTCTTTTTTTTGCACAAATGCTACTTTCATGCAAAATGTTTGCCTCTTGGACATCTTCTTGTGGCTGATTCAGTTGAAACGAGGAAGAAAAAAATGCTGATTCGTCACAGACTGCTCGTGCCGTGGCATCAATCTTCAGTGCAGCCACCACGGTGGAGTTGGTGTGGTGTGAGGACACTGCTGTGTTCAGCAAGACTCGAGTGTCACATTATAGCTGAGGTTGCCCAGCTTGAAGCCATCTCATGGCTATTCGCGAATTTGACTGCTTTGCTGGGTTCTCCCCCCCTCCCCGGGCAAAGGTTTCTTTGTTCGAGTTCTGAACGCAACATTCAAAAATCGATCAAACTCTAAATTTTGCGACCTCTGTAACTCTGAAGTCGTTGCTTTACAACAATTTTTTCCAGTCACCAACCGACAGATTTCATTTCTCTGCCAACATTGTAGACTCGCCCACGCCTGAATCACGGAAACAGTTGCAGCAGCCTGAGTCCTGGTGTAGGGCGAACCCTTCATGCAAGCCTTGAGCAATCCCCGAATCCTTCACGGTCACTTGAGGCATCATCAAGTGCTCAGGTCGCAGCTTCTAGCCTGGCTTAAAGCGCTCATTCACTGCACCTTGCAGCTACTGAAGCGCGCTTCTAACCGATGTTTTTCGACCTTCACATGCAGTGACCTCCACATCCGTTCTCCTTGTGCTACTGCAAGCTTGGCGACCGCCACTCGCGCACTAGAGGTGGGGGTTCGAGCTTCGAGCCAGGCTCGAACTTGGGTCAATAACGGTTTGAGGAGCTCAGAAGCGGCTCGAAAAGATTGCTGTATCATCCAAGGGGGTGGAAAAAACAGTCAAAGACTGTTAATATGACCTCGCTGAGCATGCTTAATTTTTTTTTCCCATGTGTTCCTAAGATTGCCCATATGTTACATTCAGTGCGGCAGCACTCACGGACTCCCTCAAGCTGGTGTTCAGGACTGACGCACTAAGCACGCTGAAAAGGAGTCACTACATGACCTTTGTGACCTGAGTGGGAACGGAGTAAAAGACAGCCAGGTAACTTTGGATTAGCTCATGTGTATTTTTAAAAAGCAACGTTGATATTACTCATGGAACTGCTCATGACCTCCTCGGCTCAGCAGCAGCGGAACCACCTGTATTATACACATGCGTTTGAGGTTGTGATGACACAAAAAGGAAGAGACACATTTTTTCCTGCTTCTTCTCTCACCGTTGCTCGGCAGCTAGGGATGTGCGAGACAAGTCTCGGGCCGAGCCGAGTCGAGACTCTTATGGTTCTCATCTCAACGAGAGACACTTTTGGCATGACATTTTCTGCTTCCAATCCTGATACCATTTGAGTGTCGTCACGAGACAATAGCTCGGTTCGTCCAGGGACCAATATTTGCCCAACCCTAATGTGCACTGCAGTACAGAGCAACAGCTGCAGCACAGCACACACACACGCGCGCGCGCGCGCACACTGAAGCCAGCACCCAGGGAACCTAAAGAAGAAAGTGGTGGCGAGCACCAGGAAGATGATGCCGTCATGACGTCACTGTATTTCCCAATGAGTGCGTGATTCTTGTCTTGACTCATCCAATTCGGGCCAGTTGCAGTTGACTCCATTTCAAAGCTTGGAGCATGGCTTCGTTCTCCGGAGGGTTTGCACCGATGCCACCGAGCTATGGCTCCCCGGCCACCGCTGCCATGCCAACCTCCACCGTGGAGCTCAGTGTGAAGTGCATGGGCCTCAGTGATCAGGATGTCTTCTCCAAGTCCGACCCTGTGTGCATCCTCTTCCAGTTGCCGAGGGGTGCATCTCCTGGCAATTGGGTCGAGGTGGGGAGGACTGAACAGATCCTGAACAACGTCAACCCGGAGTGGCAGAAAAAATTTGTCCTGGACTACAGCTTTGAGGAACGACAGCAGCTCAAGTTTGAGATCTATGACTGGGACACCAAGCATGGCAGCCTTTCACAACAAGACTTTTTGGGCCGAATCGAGACCACACTGGGCCAGGTTGTATCTGCTGGGGGTGAACGAGGCTTCACTGCAATCCTAAGGGATACACCCGCCAACAACAAGGCCCGAATCATTGTCACTAGCGAAGAGCTCCAAGCAAACAAGGAGAATGTGAAGATGCAGCTGACTGGAAAAGATCTGGACAAAAAAGATTTCTTTGGAAAGAGTGATCCGTACTTTGTCATCAGCAAGGAAACTTCCAGTGGTCATTACGCAGTCGTGCATAAGAGTGAGGTCATCAAGAACAACCTGAACCCTACCTGGGCCCCTGCGTCTATAGCTGTTCGAGACCTGTGCAATAACAATTATGAGCGTCCCTTGAGGATTGATGTTTATGACTATGACTCCAACGGAGATCATGACATGATTGGTTCCTTCAAGACTGACCTGAAGACCTTATCCACTGCAGCCATAGAGCAGAGGACTTTTCCGCTTATAAATGAAAAAAAGAAATCAAAGAAGAGCTACAAGAACTCTGGCGTAATAAAGGTCCTATCATTTCTTGTGGAGGCTGATATCACCTTTCTAGATTACGTCAAAGGAGGAATGAGCATGAACTTCTCATTAGCTGTTGATTTCACAGCCTCCAATGGCCATCCATCGGATCCAAGGTCTTTGCATCACTTCAATGAGACTCTAGGAGACAACCAGTACACCACAGCAATCAAATCTGTCGGTTGCATAATTGAAGACTATGACACTGACAAAATGTTTCCTGCTCTTGGCTTTGGGGCCAGGGTCCCTCCAAGCGGTCAAGTTTCTCATGAATTCTTTCTAAACTTGAGGCCGGAAAACCCATACTGCAGTGGGGTGCAAGGACTTCTCGAAGCCTACCACACTGCTTTGCAACAGGTCACCCTGTATGGGCCGACCAACTTCTCGCCAGTTATCAAGCATGTGACAAAGTTTGCACAAGCCTACCAAGACGGTAGTCAGTACTTTGTGCTCCTCATCCTCACTGATGGCATCATTACAGACATGGATCAGACAAAGATGTCGATCATTGAAGCTTCTGCATATCCAATGAGCATCATCATTGTTGGAGTTGGCACAGAAGACTTCTCAGCGATGGAAGAGTTGGATTCGGACGGAAAACTTTTGAGACACATGGGAAAGATTGCGGCCAGGGACATTGTCCAATTCGTTGAGCTCCACAAGTTCATGGGTGCTCATGGCCTATGGGACAAGAGTCTGCTGGCCAAAGATGTGCTGGCTGAGGTGCCAAGGCAAGTGGTGACCTGGATGAAAAACAGAGGAATCAAGCCCAAACAACTGTCTTCATGAGCACTACTGCTGTCTGCTGTACTGTACTAGGGGGGGGGAGACTTTGATTCGAACCCAAAACAGAGGGGGGGGGGCGTTGGCACAACTCGAATCGAATCAAAATGACTCGAATAAGGGAACTCAAAGCAATTTTAAACAAGTTTGACAATCTCGTATTAGGCCTCAATAGCAAAGATCTCTGAGCTTAATTCGAATCCGGGACAAATCAAACCTAGCCCGAACCCCTATTTTAATTCGGCTCGACCTCGACTTGCTCCAAGAGTCGTAGAAACAAAAGTCCATGTTTAAGTTAAGGTGCCTCCTGTATCCAGCAGCAGTCGATCAGTTTCGTTAAGTGTAATAATGTGAAGTAGTACAATTCCAACTTTATCTGCTCTGTATGATTTGTTGCCTAAAAAGACCGTTGTTGCGATGCATTTTGGAGAGGAGAAATAATATATATATATATATATAAATGTGTTTCTTCAGTGCATTGTTTGTATTCTTCCAGTTATGTCGTTTTGCTGTCTCAGTGTGTTGCATATAAAGAGTGCTGTTGCTCACACTAACGTTCTGTTCGAGCTCGGACGAGTTGGCAATATTAGTAAACACTTTGGTCACGAGAACAGGGACGTTGCAGGGTGCAGGCAGTACATAGCAGTGTCCAGGAACCTGTTCCCTCTCCACACATGTCGGAGAAAGAAAAGAACCCGACGACGCAGCAAAAGCTGCCTACCTGCCCATTGTCCCCACCTTTGGGCGAGTGACCCAACTTTTCTGCTCGTGCATCAGACTAATGGGCCTGATGACACCCACCCTTGTGTGCTCGACATGCTCGTGATGGACCAGGGCGGGCTTGGAGTCGTGAGGTAGGACGATAATCGTGCATCTTTGGTCATTAAACTGCAGCTCGTCAATCAGCTGAGCCTGCAGCGTCACCCCATATTCGGTGTCATGCAGGAATAAGGCAAAGGACTTCATGACTATATTCTCCACCAGCTTCTTAGAGTTCGTGCGGAAAAAAGAGATCTCCCTTATCATAATTTCCCGCTTCAGTCGCGCCGGGAGCTTTGGGAAATTCCCATCCCTGCAGGAATTCCTAGGCGATTTCCCTGCACGCCAGGATGAGCAACAGTTTGTTTTGCTCCTGAATGCCATTGAAGAAAAAGAAAAGATTTTTTATCTCATATTTCTCACTCAGGAATTCTTTCCCGGCCAATAACTTCTTATCACATGCCATGCAAGGACACATTCTCCGGTCGACATTCCCTAGTAATCGTGTTGACCAATGCTCAAGTCAGGGACGCTAAAATGTCACCGGTGAGAATTATGCTTATTACTAAGCTCGGTGATAAAAGTTGGCAACAGATAAGGGAAAAGCCTCATGCACTCACAGTTTACTCTCATATCCTTATCGTGCTACTATACTCAAGTACAAATGGGCCTCAGAGTAAAGGAGGGGAAGAAAAAAGGGACCTCCGACATAGTCATTGTGTACAGAAGTGCATTTTTGCCCTCCCGATCAGTAAGGACCTGACTTCTCAGGGGTCTGAACTGTTCATCTTGAACAATGTCTCAGGTAGCATCTAGACCTGCCACTGCGGTGGAGTTGAGCGTGGCCTGCTTGAACTTGAAGAGCAAGGACCTCCTGTCCCAGTCGGACCCCCTGTGCATCTTGTACGTCCGCAGGGAGGACAAGTGGCACGAGGTCGGACGCACCGAGCAGATCGACAACGACGACAGCCCCAGGTGGCAGAAGAAGTTCATCGTCGACTACTTCTTCGAGGAGAGGCAAGAGGTAAAGTTCGAGGTGTACGACTGGGACAAGAAGTCGGAGAAACTGACGGACCACGACTACCTGGGCAAGCTCAAGACCACTCTGGGAGCGATCGTGGCCGCGAGAGGCCGCCAATTCGTCGCTGTGATGCAGAAAGGTCCCAGCAAGGGAGGTCAGTTCGTCATCACTGCGGAAGAGGTCTCCACCAACCGAGATGTGGTCCGACTTCACCTGGCAGCCACCGGTCTGGACAAGAAGGACACCTTCAGCAAGAGCGATCCCGTCCTGATCATCAGCAAGGTCACTGGATCCGGACAGTTCACTCCGGTCCACAAGACGGAGGTGGTGAACAATTCGCTGAATCCAGAGTGGCACCCCTTCTCCATCTCGGTGAGAGACCTCTGCAATGGTGACTATGACAGAAACCTTCAGTTTGAAGTCTTTGACTGGGACTCCGATGGAAAGAGTGACCTCATTGGTGGCTTCATTACAAACCTGAGGGCCCTGAGCACTGCAACGGCACAGAACAAGTTCTTCCAGTGCATCAACCCCAAGAAGCAGAGCAAGAAGAACTACAAGAACTCTGGAGAAGTTTTCTTAAAGTACTTCATGATCGAGAGGGTCACCTCCTTCATGGATTACATCCAAGCTGGTACAAACCTAAACTTTTCTGTGGCCATCGACTTCACTGCCTCCAATGGCCACCCCAGGGATCCGAACTCCCTGCACTTCAGGAACCCCAAGGGCTCCAACCAGTACACAACTGCCATCCGGGCTGTTGGAAGTGTCATCCAAGACTATGACAGTGACAAGAACTTTCCCGCTCTTGGATTTGGCGCCAAGATTCCTCCCCATGGCCAAGTTTCGCACGAGTTCTTCCTGAACCTGCAGCAGGACAACCCCTTCTGTGCTGGGGTCACGGGCATCTTGGCCGCCTACTACACCTCTCTGCAGCATGTGCAGTTGCACGGCCCCACCAACTTTGCTCCCATCATCAAGCACAATGCAAGGCTGGCCAACGCGTACCAAGATGGCAGGCAGTACTTTGCCGTCCTGATCATCACTGACGGAGAGATCACTGACCTGGACGAGACAAAGGCTGCAATTGTTGAAGCGTCACTCCTGCCCATGAGCATCATCATCATAGGAGTGGGCAACGCTGACTTCAGGGCCATGGAGCACCTTGACGCTGACAGAGGCCTCCTCAAGGCAGGCGGTCGCACGGCGGTGAGGGACATTGTCCAGTTCGTGGAGCTGAGGAAGTTCCTCAGGTCCGACGGCTCGTACAACAAGGTGCTCTTGAGTCGTCACGTGCTGGCAGAGCTTCCGAGACAGATGGTGGGGTGGATGACCATGAAAGGCGTGAAGCCTCTGCGAGCCTAGACATCGCTCTTGCTGAAGAGAGTCCGATAACATGACACATGACTAAGTTGTCGTCGGTTGACTGTATAATAAGTAAAAAAAGGGTTGGGTGGGGTTGAATGAGCAATGGTGGCAACTTGATCAATGAGAATGGCCAATAAAAACTTTCCTCATGTTACTACTCTCTACATCCTCGTGACGTCATACGAGTACAGGAAACACGAGTAACACTGCTCTCATTCACATGTTGTCTATGGGCAGGAGGACCGTCATGGAGGCCAAAGTGGGCGAGATCCTGCGTAGCACTCAGAAGGACGACGGCTATATCCGGAGCATGACCGCCGACGCAAGCCAGGTGTTGCACGAGCTGCTGGGCACGAGACGGTGGCTGCGGTGGCGAGACTGGATCGAAGCGTCGGCCAGAGCTCTCTTCTTGGCGTCGTCCACGCTCTCCGGGCTCCAGACGCCCGGCGAGGAGTATTGCGGTCTCGTCCAAGCAGCCCGGGAAGGGGATGAAACAAGAGTACCTTCAACGTGGCGCCGAGCGGCTTTCGTCGCCATGAACTGCTACGGCACCCTCATCACCGAGGCCCTTATCAAGCGACTGGAGAAGTCAGTCCAGGAGAACGAGGACTTGAGACTTGAGGCCAGGGCATCGCTTCTGAAGGCCCTGAGACTCGCTAGAGAGATGGCGGGCCTGCTGCAGGGTTTCAACGTGGCCGCCTTCTACGTGTTCGGCGCCTACTACAGCTTGGCCAAACGCTTGAGCGGCATCCGCTACGTTTCAACTAGACCGCCCTCCTCCGACTTCCAGTCTCTACCGTCAGCCGTGGAGTCCTCCCGGAGACTCTTGGGCTACGTCAGCATCGTCAACGTGGCACTCTCCGCCTTCTACAAGGTCTCGGCGGCGAGGGTCGAAGCCGTCGAGATCGACTCCGTCGAGACTGCACCAGACACGTCTCCGTCGTCGTCGTCGTCGTCGTCGTCGTCGTCATCGTCAGTCCACTGCGTCCTCTGCCTGAACTCGGCCAGAAACCCGTCCTGCACCCCATGCGGCCACGTCTTCTGCTGGCACTGCATCCACTCGTCCCTGAACGCCTGCCCAGAGTGTCCGTTGTGCAGGGCCGAATGTCAACACTCGCGTGTCGTCCCCCTCATGAACTTATAAACTGTGTTAAATGAATGAAAACTGCACTAATTTGTTCTTCCTATCACTGCATCAAGTGACGTGTCCAAAAAGTAGTGCCTAGCACGTGAGTCATTAGACAAGGCTAATGACTTAATGGGGGCAGCTGCATTCACCACCGCAATGAGATCGTCACGTCTGATTTCGGCCATGTTCGAGCTCAGGCAGAACTCAAAATAAAGGGTCGTCATGAAGAGCTTGAAGGCTGCGGCCACTTTTGCACGTCCCTGTACGCGCCTTCTGAATGAACCCACATCTAATCTGCCATAGTACGTCAAAGAAGATCGTGTTCATGCACACAGTAGTAATGCACGACATACTGGGTACCTACAGCATAAGCACAGGGGGGGGGAGGATTGTGAGACCGGTCATCCGTCCGAAAATGCCTGAAATCCGGTCTCACATGCGCATCATTTTGCACGACTTCTTCTTGACCTTGTTCTCGTCGAAATGAGAGCTTCTCCTGCATTCGCAGTGATTTCTCGCAACCGTGCACACCCCCGACTGCCCCCATCTCGTCGTCCCGGATGAAGTCCATCATGAAGAGGAGGGCCTCCTCGGTGAGTCAGCACGGTCACGTCGTTCCGAGATCCTCAGGTGTTGTCGTCGTCAAGCATTCGTGCGTGCGTGCGTGCGTGCGTGCGCGCGCGTGCGTTCAACTCAGCTCTAATCGCACAACGTGACCTCTTTTTTTGTCATGTGTGTGTGCGAGCAGCAAGGGCAAAGTGTGCTTGAGCCGGCTTCAGTTCCCACACGACGGAGCACACATGTGCCGCGCACACGGGGCACACGTCGCCCCCGCACCCGTGGCTGTCGGTCACAAACAAGTCGTGCGTGGAGGGGCAGAAGCTTGTTAGACCCCCATTGAAGCACACACACACATGAAAAAGAATTATTCGACAGAAAGAAAAGGTGCGTCCAACGTATGCAATGTGACGCGTTCGTTCATCATGCTGAATAGATTTTTTCCGTTTGAAGAGAAGAGTTCACGAGGAGGACGAACGGTTAGCTTGGGTTATTGTGATGCCGCTCACGCTCCGCTTTGTTGCCCCCAGGGAAGGCATCTGCACAAACGGTCACAGGAGGAGGGGGGGGGACCAGGCAACAAACGCCATGTTGTCCCCCCCCCTGCTCTTACGTGGATGCCCAGTGTTCTTCTGCGAAAACAGGGGCCTGAAGTGTGTCTTGAAAGGGGGGAGAGAGATGAAAACAAAAAGGGGTCAACTCAAACTTCCCCCTCTCCTACCCATTGTTCTCTTTTTTGCCCCAGTTTTCATCGATTTTTGGGGGGGGCAACCCTCTCCCCTCCCCCCACTCCCCCCCGCACGCCCTCACCCCCGGGGAATTTGTTTGCTAGGCAACCGATATCTGCTGCATCGCGGACGTTATCCCTAGGTATTCGTACGTGCGCGCATACGTTATTCGCGGGCCGCTGTTGTTCGCCGCCGCAGCCGCCATGGTGCTGGCCTACTTGGCGCACCCGTGGGGGGAGGGGGAGACCTTGAAATTTGAATTCAGAAGAACTGCAGCAAGAGAGAGTGCGGACGCCAGCTGCGCTCTCGCTCTTGCTGGAGCCGTTGCTGCTGCTGCTGGAGCATTACGACTCGTACTAGTACACTTTGCTGCTGCCTCTCTCTTTCTGCTTGCTTGCCCCCAGGGGGGAGCGGGAGCTGGTGGTGAGGGTGGGGGAGAGAGTGAGGAGGAAGGAGTGAGTGAGCGAGTTAGGATGGACAAGCCAAGTGGAGGAGGAGGAGGAGAAGGCCAGCGCGCACACGTACACGGGGACTGGGTGAGGCACGCACAGAGCCTCCCTCCCTCCCCCCTTGGCCCTGGCCCCGTGAGTGTGGGGCGCGTGAGTGCGTGTGAGTGAGTGCATGCAAGCAGGCCAGAAGAAGAAAAAGAAGCAAGGGTGAGGAGGAGGAGGACTGAGGATGCCGCGAGCAAAGGGGGGGGGGGGTCGGGGCGGCGGTGACGACGGCGACGTGCGGGCCGACGACGACGACGCAGTGGTCGAACAAGCTGGCGGGCGAGCGTCCGCAGGCATTGCTTTGTATGTTATCCCTCTCTTTCCTCGCAGCTTCTTTTTCTTCTTCCCCCCACCCCCCCACTCCCCCTTGTCCGTGCGCGTGTGCACCTCCTTCGCACGCACGCACGCGGACGACGACGACGACGACGACGATGCAGGCCAGAAGGAGTCGCAGTCGCACCGAGGGCTCCGTGTGTGTGTGATGCCCCGCGAACGACGGCGGCTCTGACGTGAGTAAAGGGTACTTCTACTGCTACGTGCTGAGGGACGTTTTCGTCCAGAAGGTGGCGGAGCCACCGTTCATCCATCCCCATCCCCACCATCTTCCCCTGGGTGCCGAGGTCCGCCTCCTGCCCGCCGTCCAGGCACTCCTCGTTGTTGGTGTTTGCGCGGGGGGGGCCCAGTGTTTGTGCGAATCAGATTGGCGCGTCTCTCTCCTCCTGCCTCTGGCTGGCTGGCGCCCGCCGCATGGTGGTGGCCAAGGGAAGCGAGCGCGAGGCGGAGGAGGAGGAGGCAGCTCACGTAGAGCGAGAGAGCGAGCGAGAGGCAGAGGGCGGAGAAGTCGCCCTCCTGCTCTCTCTCCAATTTTGGTAGCAAGCCCAACCCAGCGACGGCCGCTATTAATAGCGGCGAACGCACCCATTGGACGAAAGGGTTAACCAATGGAGCTCTGCTTTCGCGCACCCCTTTCGGTTGGCGTGGCGCTTGCGCACGACTTGCGTCAGCGGGTGCAAGTTGGGGGTCGTCGTCAAGGACGAGACCACGTTGCACTTCTTGCACAGATGCTCGTCCTGGACGTCGTCAGCTCTTTCCAGTTCTTCTGTCTCAGAGCAGAGAAGGGTGACTTTCAACCCAACCCAACCCGACCCTCTACTCCCTCCCGTGGTTGCTCTGACTGCATGGAGTGCAACGAAATGTCCTTACTGCATCTAGAGCTCGATCTGCGCTGCTGCTTCTGCTCTCTTTCTTTCCCCTTGCTTCCTCTTTCCTTCTTTCTTCTTTCTTCTTTCTTTCTTTCTTTCTTTCCTTCCTTCCCCACCCTGCCTTCTCTTTCCTTCCCTCCCCCATCAATCCATTATGTGTAAAGCTGCTTGCATTCGGCAATGGGTGGCCAAAGGGAAGGAGAAAAGCTGCTCCGCCGACGCCGCCGACGCCACTGACGCCGCCGTCGACGCCGCCATCGCTGCAACTGCCCCCGCAGCTGTGGTCGTCGTCGTCGTCCTCGACAGCTTGCTTGCTGCAGCAGAGGCGGCGGCGGCGGACGTTGTAGTTGCAGGACGTCCATGGCCGCGTCAGCGGCGGCGGCCGTTTCGTCACTACTGTGCTAACTTGTCTTTTTTTTTCTTCTCCCTTCTCTACATGCTCAAGGCGCGGGGAGCCAGCGGCATGAGCCAGGAGCCGGAGAAGAAGCGGCGCCATGAGCTGGAGGCGCCGCAGAGTGGATTGGCCGCGGCTTTCCAGCAGGGTTTCGGCGGCATGGAGGCTGCGGCCGCCGCCGCCGCCGCCGCACTGAGGCTGCCTCTGCCTCTACAGTTGGCGGCCTCGGGCGGCGGCGGCGCTGCGGCGGCAGGACTGACTGCGGCGGACGCTCTGGCGGCCACTCACGCGTCGCAGTCGCCCTTCCTCGCGCAGTCGCCGCTGTGGCAAGCCGCTCTCAGGCAGCAGCAGATCCAACTCATCAGCCATATCGCGTCGCTCAACCCTTTGCTGCAGGCCACGACCGCGCCTGTGCCACCACTGACGCTCCCGTCAGTGCTCAGACCACCACAGCCGCAGCCGCCTCAGCCGCCACCGCCGCCGGTCACTACCTCTCCAAGGTCCGACTCATCCACCGCGGACGTCTACCGAGACTACCTCACAAAACTGTTCCAACTCCAGCAGCAGCAGGCAGCCGCTGCAGTGGCCGCAACCGCCGCCGCAACCACTACCTCTTCTGAAGAATTGCATCAAGCTACCTCACTATATTCAACGAATACCAAAACAGCATCGCCCCCCGGTGTCAGACAGTCGTCGCTGTCGACGAGCAGTAGTACAAGTCCAGAGTCCAAGGCCGCTGCGGCGGCGAAGGCGTCCCCGGTCGCCACCGACACCGCCAGTATTATAGCCAGCCTGGGCAAGGACAACCATACGGGTCAAAAACGACAGCACCAGCATCAGCAACCACAGCAGCCGCAGCGTCAGTTTCGCCAGGCGTCGTCTTCGCCATCGACATCGCCTCCCACTTCTTCCACGCATCACCGCAAGGCACCACTTTCGTCGTCCGCCGATACTCATCCCCACCCGCCCCAGAACGGCCGCGACAAGGTGTTCACCTGCAAGGTCTGCAGTCGCTCGTTCGGGTACAAGCACGTGCTGCAGAACCATGAGCGCACGCACACCGGCGAGAAGCCGTTCGAGTGCAAGGTGTGCCACAAGTGTTTCACGCGCGACCACCACCTGAAGACGCACATGAGACTGCACACGGGCGAGAAGCCGTACAGCTGCACCCATTGCGACCGCCAGTTCGTCCAGGTGGCCAACTTGCGGCGGCACTTGCGGGTGCACACCGGCGAGAAGCCGTACCGCTGCGAGACGTGCGACGCTTGCTTCTCGGACTCCAACCAGCTGAAGGCGCACGTCCTCGTGCACAAGGGAGAGAAAGCGTTCGTCTGCGGGCACTGCAAGGCCAGCTTCAGGCGCAGGCATCACCTCATGCACCACTCCTGCACCATGGGCGGCAAGCAGCAAGACGCCCAGACGGCCGCTGTCCAGGCAGCCCCAGTCTCCGCTATACTCGCCGCAGCCGCCGCGGCCGCCGCGGCCAATCAGCCGCACGATGAAGTCGATCGGCGATCGCGACAGCGAAAGCCGAAAGAGCCCAAGCGGTGGAATCCCTGCGGAGAGAAGGAGGACGACGAGAAAGAGGCACACGATGTCGCCAACAGCAAAGGCCTGTTCCAGACCGAGCCCGAAGACTTGTCCAGGAAGAAGTCTGCCGGCAACGGCGACCTCGTCGTCAGGGCCCTGGACAAGATCAAGGAACAACAGCAACAACTCCTCTGAAAGCACCGCAACGAAGAAGCACTGGGTGGACGCATGCATCACAGTACGTATATAGTTCCTCGACCGCCAAGCCCAAGTTCAGGCACAGCAAGAGCAACGGCGAGAAGGGACTTCTACTCCTTCGCCGCCGCACCGATCGCAAAAAACCACGGGTATATTATTAGAAGTATTCCTCGTTCCGTTAATTCTTGACCGTCTCTCGGCGCCTCAAAGCCCGTCTACAAGGAAAGGGCTGACAACGAGAGTTCCGCCAATGGCCGCGCTATTTTCGTCGCCGCTGCCGCCGTCGCCGTCGTCGCCACCATCGCCCCCGCCCCCGCCACAGCTGCTGCAGCAGCTGCCAAAGGGTTATCTGGCCAAGTGAAAGTACCACCAACCAAGGTGAAGAAGAGGACGACGGCGATGACGGCGGCTGCGTCAGCAGCAGCCAGATGCAAGGTTACGCGCTCCAGTCAATCCTTTTGACGAGGCAATTGCGCAACTCGTCCTTGAACCAGCCGCCGCCGTCGTCGTCGCTGCCGTCGTCATGCACTTTGAAGCTACTACCTCTTTCTCCTCCTCAAGCGGAACGCAAGAATGCTGTGATTTCTTCTCTCTCTCTGTGTGCAACTGCTGGCTCATCTACTCTGGAAGGACGGAGGAGACGAAGAAGGAGCTCACAACGTCATGCAGCTTGTACGAGAAGAGGATGCCGCGAGTGCGTCCGTGGCTGACACAACGTAAAAATGGTACCGGTGATTTTTAAGTAAGTCGTTGGGTGATTTTTATCTCTCTCCTGTCTTATGAAATCTTTTTGCAGTTAAAAAATGTATAAGAAGCCTGAAAGACGTCTGAGGGTCAACCTTCAGCTCTTTTTTTTTTGGCTTGGAGCTGTTATAGAAAGAGAAAAAAGTGAAAAAAAATGAAAAAATATCCATGAGAGAGATGACGTCACCACCAGAAATACCTCCCAATAATCCTTTTTTTCCCTCATCACCATTACGGGTTTATAAGCACGCGCGCGCGTCCTTGATCAGCGTGCCCATGCGTAACTTTCCTCCCCATCTAGTCCTTTGTCCCGGTCAAGAACTTCGGTACCTTTTGTTCATTTTGCGGGTCCCTCCAGACATCTCCAGACATACGTGTATCGCCTACCTCATAGACATTACAGAAAAAAACCAAGCATGTATAAAAAAACACACAAAAAAATGTTCATAATGTCAAATTTAGATATAGAACTTTCTTCTGCCTACTCTGCAAGACTGAGAGATGTTTTTATTTTGCTGAAAGTTCCGACTGATTGCACTACTTTCTATCCTGCTACTACCTCTTTTTTTTCTAGTAACACAACAAGAGTGGAGACACTTCTCTCAAGCAAAAAAGTTTGATCTCATTCTTGTCATTGTTTGTTTACTACTCTCTTCCCACCCACCCTGAGTAGGCACACCTTGGAAGTGTGCACCAACTCCTCCCCCTCCTCCTTCTCCACCCTGATGTCCATGCATAACGTGATGATGCTGTACTACAACCTCAAGTGCGCTAGTACTGTATCTGATACTCCGTACTTCTTAAGATTTCCTCCTTTCATATATAAGCAGTTTAGTAGCACCATAGTTCCCATTGTGTTGGCTACTATTACTCCATAATAATATATGTAACTGGTATTGCTATTATACAAGCTCCGTAGGACATTTTTATCAGTTTCAGATATGTCTTCCGAGAATAAATGTGCCAAAATGGTTCACTTGGTTGTTGTTGTCGTTCTTTGCTTGGAGTTTGGTCCGCTGTCTCGTCTTGGACGCTTCATCATTGACTGGACCTGAGGACTGGTGTAGTCCGGTCGTCTACCCGGCCTTGGCGCGTCGAGCACGGCACTGCCCTGTTCACAGACAGGGGCTGAGTGCACCACTGAGTGCCGATGGACGTTGCAGACGGCGCCGGAGGGCCTGGTCTGGCCCACTGGGTACTTCACTCCTCGGACCGGACGAAGCCGGAGGTCAGGGACTTGGACAGCAGGAAGCTGATCTGTATCTTGTACGCTGTGTTGCTTTCATCCTCGTGGAGACGTTGTTCCCAGTCCTCTCGATGTCGTCCCTCACCCGTAAGATGAACTCTGAACTCATGAACCCGCTGAAGTGACATCTGTCATGCCTTCGACGACCTCAACGGCAGCAACATCAACAACAAGGAGCACGGGAACTCGTTCAAGAAGCAAGGTCGTGCCCTAAGCTTGATTCAAAACAAAAAAAGGGGTGCCCGAAAGTCAGCCTCCAACGCTCGCCCCAAAAGCCCTCAAACTAACAACATTTCGCTGTATAAATAAACAATTGTGCACTCGCAGGTGCAGCATTAGTAGACTTTCAACTGGAGGCTGCGATCGTTTTCACGGCAACATTTCCTAGTTTAGCGATAAACGCTGAACATTTTCAATCGAGGCCGAAAATCCTACAATCCCTTTTTTGCTCCACAACTTTACCCTTGTACAATTTAACGTTAACAGCAACTTAATCCTTGTGTTGCAACAACAGCGCTCGTACAAGGATGCAAACAGCATAGAAAAAGGAGTTTAAATCCAGCTGACACCAATTTCAAATTTCCTTTCTTGCAAAAAAAAAGTCCAAAGAAAATCCTTGAAGTTTGTTAAGAATCAAATTAAAATCGACTCCCTCTCAACCCTGTCTATTGCACACGCTCGAGTCAAAAGTCTGCATACGTCGGAGTCGGACCGACCATAATAACAGCACATCTGTCTTTCCAGAAGAGTCGACGGAGTTTCTTTGTTTTTGCATGCTTATCTAACTCTCTTCGTTCAATCCTGCGAACAGACGTGATTTTTTGGGCGCACTCATTCTTCTGCTCGAACAGACGAACCAGGCAGCTCCAGCAGAAACTCTACTACATAAAGGCACAATTCCTGTGCCTCGCAGTCATGCTTTTGCTACAAGCTCCTTGTAAGTCTCCACTTCACTTTTCTACTGGGAAAGCAGTTTTAATCATTGCATGTGTTTCCTGCAGCTCTGCTTGGTTGCCCTGGCCGCAGTCAGGCCTGAGGCCAATCCAGAGGCCCATCCTGAGGCCCAAGCAGCTGATGCATGATCATGTTGCTTCAAAAAAGTTTCCCTAAGTTCAATACAACCATCCCATCCTCGGCAAGTTGTGAAAGGTTATTCTCTCATGGAAAATTTATTTTTACATGTCAGTTATGAGTTACGCGGCCAGACCTGAGGCCAATCCTGAGGCCCGCGCAGCTGATTCAGCCACATCTTTCCTGGCATCTGCCTCTGCTGAGCACGTGGTTAAGCGCGAGGCCAACCCTTTCCTCAAGCACATTGAGGATCATACCAGTGGTGGTCCGGATGAGGGAGCCCCCAGAAGTGGGAAATGAGTTTATGAGCAAACAATAAATAAAGTGCGGATTATATTTTCCAAAGTTTATCATGTTTAGTTTGGATAGATTAGATCTGATTAAGTTAAGAGTGCGCACCTCATTTTCGCTGTCACGGGTGGCGTTAAAAATCCCCCCTTTTTATACACAACAGTGGAACGCGCTTATAAGAATGATTTGAGGGTCAAAGAATTTTATCTTTTTATCCACGTGACCACTCTAACGGCATAGCAGCAAAATGGGCGTAAAAAGGGTTCAAAATCTACAAAAATTTTCAGATGCCCTCAGAAACACCCACCTTTTCTGGTTTTGCTTCCGGCTTTGAAAGGCAGAATTGAATGTAACAGCAGGCAAACATCCTCTTGCTCTTTGGAAACGCTGAATCAATAGCGATCACTTCAATAGGGTCTGACTCAAGTTTTTGTCCATAGCTGCACTTGCGGCTTTCAAACGCATCCAAGAGGGTGATCAAACCCACGAAGATGAGGCCCTTCAACAGGGGTAACCTGTGCTCTCTGCGTCTCAGCTGATTGTCATATCAGTTTTGCAGGACTCAAGTGATCGCTATAACCAAAAGGCCTTCAGTGCCAAATTGCTCGTTGGAATTGGGACATGACTGTGGCAGTTCTATCCGGTGATTCTTAAAAGCGTGTTTCATTGTATTTGCTTGGGGGGGGACACAAAAATTCGTGGTTTTGGCCTGCTTTAGCGATAAATGTTTAGGCTTCGAATGACAATCAGCTCCAGTGTCTCATCCTCGGTCTCAAGATGGCCTCGAAATTGACCTCCAATCCTCTACGTCCCTCTCCCTGAAGCCATGAAGTCACATGCCAAATTTGGTTGAGATTAATACAGTGGTGGAGCCGTACATTATTAGTAACACACACACGAACATAAATATAGAGTGAAGTACGCGCTTATACCTTTGTTTAAGGCATCTTCATGGTTAAAAATGTCAGAAACACTCTCCTGATCGCTTTGCCATTCCCAACCAGACAGATAGAAACAAATTTACTGCAAAAATTCAGGCATTTATTATACCGTGGGGTGGCCACACACAACCACGTCTTAAGAGTGAAAATCGTGAATAAGGTTTGGCTTAAGTGCAATCATTTTTGCCTCATCAGGTCAGGACACTCAAGCACACAGTGGAACACCTATGAAATGCTTGCAAAGGCAAGAACATACAGTGTTTATTTTATCCTTCGAGCGTGTGTCAGTCTTCTAGATTGACCCTCACCACTCCCTGTGCTCCTCAAAGTCCGCCCATGTGTGAGTGGGTTCAAGAGAGCTTCACTTCACCACAAGCCTTGGTGTCAGCTGCTGCTAGGCATCATTGGATTCAGACGACAACTCATGGTCAGCAACTTCTTCCAGATCATCTATTGCTGTTGCCCCTCTGGCCGTTCGTAGCATAGAAGTTGTTGCAGCCTCTCGTGGCTCTCACAGCCTCTTGTGACTATAATTTGCATGCCTAAGTCCAGGGCCTCAGAGTAATGAATAACGAGTAATGAATTACAAGTACCGACTAACAAGTAATGAATAGCATTTTATGTCATTGTAATGTAATTCCATTGCAACTTCAGAAATAGTAATAACATGACATTACTTTCCAGAACATTGCTCAGTACTATTGCTTCCGAGGCCAATCCAGAGGCCAATCCTGAAGCCCACGCAGTTGATTCAGCGACATCTTTCCTGGCATCTGGCTCTGCTGAGCATGTGGTTAAGCGTGAAGCCATGCAACAGAACAAGCCTCCAGGTGGAGGAGGAGGACAAACAGGAAGGAAATGAGTTTTTGTGCAAACAAGAAATGAAGTCCAGATGATCAGATTTTCCAAAGCCTATTTTGCTAAGGTTGGACAGACTAGATCTGGTAAGGTTAAGGCCTCCTCTTCACTTTTACGGATGGCATTAAAAGTCCCCTCTTTTTCCACTACGTATTTCATATTTTTGCTTTTCTTTGGGACACAATAAATTGGGATGCTTTGCCTGTGTTATCGATGAATGGTTTTGCTTTGAATGAGAATCTGCTCCATTGTACTCCAGTTCCTGTACTTTGCATACTTGCATGCTTATGTTACACCCATTTCTGATTTAAATGACACTGAAGAGCCTCTCTGGACACAGGTACAAAAGGTAGAACCAGGTCTGCCTAGGCTCAGTCACTCCCTGTGTGCACAAGCAGCAAGATTCTCATCAACATTGCAACAATGAAGTTGGTTATCCTAGTAAGTATCTGCTTCACTTTTCTACTGGGAGAGCAGTTTTAATCATTGCATTTGTTTTGTGCAGCTCTGCTTGGTTGCCCTGGCCACGGCCAGGCCCGAGGCCAATCCAGAGGCCAATCCTGAGGCCAATCCAGAGGCCAATCCTGAGGCCCACCCAGCTGATTCAGCCACATCTTTCGTGGCATCTGCCTCTGCTGAGCATGTGGTTAAGCGTGAAGCCATGCAACAGAACAAGTCTCCAGGTGGAGGAGGAGGACAAACAGGAAGGAAATGAGTTTTTGTGCAAACAAGGAATAAAGTCCAGATGATCAGATTTTCCAAAGCCTATTTTGCTAAGGTTGGACAGACTAGATCTGGTGAGGTCTCTTCACCTTCATGGATGGCATTTAAAGACCCGTCTTTTTTACACTAGATATTTTCATTTTTTGGGGGGAAACAAAAATTTGTGTTTATCGATGAATGTTTTTGCTTTGAAAGAGAATCAACCCCAGCGTCCAAGCTCAAGCCAGGTCAAGCCACAAGTACCCAAGGCTTGGGCTTAGCTAGGCTCGAGACTTTAGCCTATAAACACAGCTGACACGTACACACACCCTCTATTGGCAGGCATTGGCGCTCTGGCCTATGCTTTGGGAGACTTTTCCCTGCATGTAGCCTGGCCAGGATCCTAAAGTATGGTGGGCGTGAACTCCAGGCTCTGGGCCTGCGATTAGCCAATGTTGAGAAACGTGACAGACATCGAGCGCAAGTGTTTCACTCGTCTGAAGAACCGTTCCAAGCCCGTACAATATGGCATCAGGTCGTTCATAACTGAGTTTCACTCGTTCATAACTGAGCTTCACTCGTTCATAACTGAGTTTCACTCGTTCATAACTGAGCTTCACTCGTTCATAACTGAGTTTCACTCGTTCATAAGTAAATTTCACTCGTTCACAACTAAGTTTCACTCGCTCTACAGAACAGTGGCCATCTTGAGGTCAGAATTCGCAACGTGAAACATGACAGAATTCCATGACATAAGTAACTTTGACTGCACTTCAAACGTTGAACGTGAAGGTTGACGTTCGATGTAAAATGGATCATTCAGGCATTAACATTGTAGCTGAAATGCTTGAGCGCAGTCTTGAAGCACCTGGATTTTTCTCTCCAGCTCAGTCTGACACTGGGACCACGTCTTCGTCGAGGGCGCCTCAAGATTATCCCTGCCAATGGTGGGGTTGAAATGCACCGAAGGTACCGAAGTTCTTGACAAGGACTGGATGGGGAGGAAAGTGAGCTCGCTGACCACGGACGCGAGCGCGTGCTTATAATATGGTGACGAGGGAAAAAAAGGATTTGTGGGAGGTATTTTTGGCGGCGCAATCCAAAAGTCCGAAAACTGCAACCTGACCCCAAACTTAGGGGATTTGAGCATGGCCCCGGTACGTTTACATCGCCGACTACGTGCAACAAACCTGTGATTGCCGCATTGGCCAAGACTTGAGTTTGGTGGGGCAATGTCTAGAGGTGGATCCTCTTGGCGTTCCACTACGAGCGCCTCGTCAAATATCAGTAGTAGCCAAAGCCAGAAGACGGCGATCAGCTTTTCTCCAAGACTCTGGACGAGAGTCCAATGTTCCTGTCTGAACCAGGGACCACCGAGGTACCGACATCCAGGGCAGCGTTGGCAGTCAACGAGATGAGTGGATACGGAGTGCTTCAAGGTACATCTGCAACGATACACAGCACAGGGTGGCCAGAACGTCATGAAACGTTTCCCTGTTCCACGACGGTGTTCGATATCCTCCAAGGTCAGCTCTGGCACGCAGAGTCCCCACCGACTTGGGGATCGACGTCCTGCTCTTCCACGCCAACGAGAACGGGAGGAAAGTCATTCCAAGACCGTTCAACAAGGCCGTGCACACACTGCGTTGAGCTAAACATATCACGCAAGACATACTGAGTGTATATATCATGCATACCCAGGTACAAATCACGCATTTACTGGACTTCTCTGTGAAGACAAGAAAAGTCCCAAAATCTCAGACTTGGGAGGACTACCTTGGCCAGGTTGGCATAAGATCTTCTTCATCTTCTGGCACTCCACATCGAGCTCCAAAAGCATTCGGTTGCGACCCAACATTCACTTGAATTGCCTTGACCTGCATATCATAGACGCTGATACTTCGCACTGCAGTTTTGCGATTTACAAGACTATTAGATGCAAGACCCAATGCAAATGCGTTCCACCCAATGTCACGTACAGTGCGTTCTCTTGCTCTTTGGAAACGCTGAATCAATAGCGATCACTTCAATAGGATCTGACTCAAGTTTTTGCCCATAGCTGCACTTGCAGCTTTCAAACGCATCCAAGAGGGTGATCAAGCCCACGAAGATGAGGCCCTTCAACAGGGGTGACCTGTGGAAATAAAATATAATGCAAAAGTAATGAGTAATGTAATGTCACTCCATTTTGCGGAAAGTAATGGTTTGGCAGTGGAATTACTTTGTCTGGCATGTAATCAGGAATGCAACTAATTACAAAACAAATGTAATGTCTTAGCCCCTGCTCAAATCACACCCATTTCTGGTTTAAATGACGCTGCGGAGCCTCTCTGGACACAGGTAGAATGTAGAAACAGGACTATCTAGGCTCAGTCACTCCCTGTCTGCACAAGCAGCAAGATCCACGTTGCAACAATGAAGTTGGTTATCCTAGTAAGTATCTACTTCACTTTTCTACTGAAAAGCAGTTTTAATCATTCCATTTGTTTTGTGCAGCTCTGCTTGGTTGCCCTGGCCGCGGCCAGGCCTCGTGCTGGGCACGTGGTTAAGCGCGAGGCCAACCCTTTCCCATGCCATGGCTGTCGATTTGATCCAGGGCTTGTAGAAGCAAGAGAGGTGGTGAAGGGCGAGGCCAAGCCCGTCCAATGCGACCCGAGTCGTTGTTGATTGAACTGAGTTTTTGTGCAAACAAGAAATAAAGTTTAAATGACGCTGCGGAGCCTCTCTGGACACAGGTACAAAAGGTAGAACCAGGTCTGCCTAGGCTCAGTCACTTCTTGTCTGCTCCACCAGCAGCAAGATCCTGAGCACCACGGTCTGTCAAGCGCTCAGATGTTTGCCACCTATGGGGAAGGAAAAGACCCACTCCAGGGTTACTCCTTACTCTGGTTTGGACCTCAATTCCAAGCCAGGGGCCCAATAACAAAGAAAAATCATAGACGCTAAAACTTTGGAATTTTGCCATGCAGTTTTGCGATTTACAAGACTATTAGATGCAAAACCCAATGCAAACGCGCTCCACCCAATGTCGCGTAGAATGCAGTGCAAGACCTTGTATTTTGTCTCCTGTCAAGGTGAATCCACCCAGTCAACGAACTAGTCCTCGCTGGGGAGATCCAGGTCTGCCATCAGCCTCGAGAGCTTCCGCGCCTTCCTGGTCTCGTTCTCCGCGATGATCTTGCACAGGTGCTCCTGTAGCATCTCTTTTCTCTCCTGCGCCTCGTGCACGGCCAGCTTGGCGGAGACGTACTCGCGCTCAGCCCGGTCATAGCGCTTCCTAGGAAAGAGTTTGCAGTAGGTGAGCTTCTGTCAGAGGTGCATTTCAAAGTGCATTAAACACAGTCAACGTCAGCCACTAATGGAGATACAGACATCCTCTCAGCCAGAGGACAGCTTTCACTCAACATTGTGTCCCAGGATCACATCTACACTTTCCGCATGAAAGTTTCACTCCAACACGTTTCAGTACAGTGTTGCAGGTCGCGTCAAGCTCGACACATTTACTGACGGCACGTACTGTACAGCAAGACGCGTGACCAAATCTAGTTCATGCATAGATGCCACCTACATACACAGTCTGTCATACTGTCACGCCAGTTTCTGGTTTAAATGACGCTGCGGAGCCTCTCTGGACACACGTTAAGCGCGAGGCCAACCCTTTCCCATGCCATGGCTGTCGATTTGATCCAGGGCTTGTAGAAGCAAGAGAGGTGGTGAAGCGTGAGGCCAAGTCCGCCCCTGCCTTGTGTGAAGGGCAGGATTGTGACAATCATCGAGGGAAATGAGTTTTTGAGCAATCGAGAAATAAAGTCCAGACGATCCTTACGACATACATTATAAAACTTTGGGTCAAAAGGGCCCGCAGGAAAGCAAATTTTCTTTCAAAAAATGAAAACAGAAAACAGTGTCTGACATTTCCCACTCCAAAGATCTAACACTGCCATTTTCGAACTAGACTAATACAGATAAAATGTAAAAAATTGTGTGTGCAGGTGTTACAGGTTCGAATGGATTCGGATTCACAGGTTCGGACAATGAGTTTTTGCACTCATTGAAGTGGCAAAAAAACCGAATGTCTACGTACTTTAACCGAAAACAGTTTCTCTCTTTACTTACTGCGCCTCCATGAATGCGCAGCTGGCCTCGTCAATGCAGTGCATGAGCTTGGACACGTCCGCCACCAACAGGGTGTCCACCTTCTGCAGTTCCTCCTGGACGTGCTTGAGCTTCTGGCTCTCTTCAACAGTGCGCTTCTTCCTGCAGGCAACAACACCCTCGTCAATTGACGCACCTGATCTCTTCTGGCAATGATTCGTACCTGTCTGCAATGGCCTTGGCCAACACCTGTCTCCTCTTGGTGTTCTCCTCCTCCATCTGCTGCTGCTTCTTACGCATGGCCTCCAGCTGGCTGGCCTTGTCCGAGGCAATCTCCTCGGGACACTTTTCGATACCGACTTCTTCCTTGGCTCCATCACCCACCTGCCCAGCGTCATCAGTCGTGATTGCGTCTTTGTCATCGTCCTTCGCTTGAAGGTTCCTGATCAAGTCTGGATTGGACTTCTCATTTTTGGTCTCCTTGGGTGAAGCGAGCAAAGCTTCCTTCGGCACCGGGGCGGCCTTTGCGTCCGTCGTCACCATGGACTTGGCCAAGAAAGGCTTCCTCTTTGGATTCCTCCCGTGATTCGGCGGTTTCACCCCCCTCACTTTGACGCCTATTGTGATAACAACTTAGTCACATAGTTAGTTGGAAACCACCCTGTAGTTACCCAAAGCTTCTTCATCATCTGCGTTGATGTCATCCTCTGTGAAGCCGGCGAACATCTTGAAAGCGTCGAGGACGTGAAACTACATGACCCCCATGTTCTGAGCAGGAACAAAAACGTATGTTTCACAAGCCTATGCGAAAAGAGCCGCTGCTGCAGATGTGTCAAGCTTTTTCAGCAGCTGAGCTCACTAAGTTCAAAGGTCCTTCCTTCCTCCACCCTCAAAGCCTAGTCGGCCACGTACCATGTGGAGTCAGACATGTGCACGAACGCTTCCTCCAGCTTGTGGCGATCACTGATATCGTTCAATTGATTTCGTCAGTGTGTGCACCACAAGTGCACAATTTCGTGTTATGCTGAGCAAGCTCACAGGTTGTCATAGGAGCATAAGTCAGACGGAACTTGCGCAGGTTTTAATCACTCAACCCCGCCATAATAAGCATACACGACTGCTTCGCATTAAATCATACAAAAGTATCCAAACAGGGTATTGAATCCATTCAGCGGTTCTTCCTCCCGCCCATGAACGCTCGAGTCGCACATGGCTTCAACCAGAAAAGTGTTCAAGTTTCTTCCTTGTCCTCCTCCGTCTTCGGCCTGAGTGCGTACATCCAGACCGGGTACAGGTCGGAGGGGAACTTGAGCTGCCGGTGAGCCCGCAACAGCGTCAGGCCGGAACGGAGAAAGATCTGCTTGAGCAAGGCGTCAGGCCTGGTCACGGAGCTGTCCTCCTCGTCCACTTCAACCTTCTCGCTCCTCGTGACGTTCTCCTTGATCACCAGCAACCCGTTGGGCTTCAGGCCGAGCCTGGAGGAGGAAGAAGTTACCGTCAGAAAAGTAGGAACAGACTTCTGATGACAGCTCAAAAACTTACATGCACCTCTTGAAGAACTGCTCGAGGTCTTCGTCAGGGAGATGTCCCAACACCCACTGGCACCAAATGACGTCATAGTGACCTTTGGCGGGAGCAAAGTCCTGAAGACCTAAACAGAGATCGAATAGGTAGGGCCCCACGAGATAAGACTGTGCTGGAAACAGCATCTCAGCTGTCCACCGACATGACACTTCCTGACTGCCTAGCAGGAATGGCAGCAACAACGGCCACTTCCCGGGTACCAGAGCAGCAGACGTTGCTATGACTTCCTGCCCAGATACCTGGCAAGAACGGCCTCAGTGAGACTTGTCTGAAGGAGGATCTCGACACTCACCACTGCAGAACATTTCGCCCACTCTCTCGGACCGATCCAGGTACTCCAGAGCTTGATCTAGAAAACTGGAGGACGAAGCTCGTGAATTGAGGGACAAAAGCGTCACCGGTGTAGTCCCCACCTCTGATTTTGCTCGACGAGATCGATCTTCTGGAAGTACTTCTGCAGCAGAAACTTGGTGACTCTCCCGATCCCGGCGCCGCAGTCCAGGGCGCGGCTGTTCCCTGGGCCGCCATCGAGCTACAGAAAGCAAAGTTGAGAAAGAGTCCTTCGTCGGTCGGGGTGAAGGTTACCTTAAAGAGTCCTTTTAGGAACTTCGTGGATCCTTCAATATCTGCAAGGAAATGACTCGTGCTGAATCTTTAAGTGAATCTCTGTGTTACTGAATCTTCACTCATCCCCCGTAAGAAAGAGTTTCAGTCTGCTTATGGCAATGGAGTCATTGTCATGGTCAACAAATTCGAGGACAGTGGAAAGCGATGCCCTCGTTGAGGCCGGGGTTTTGACCACAGCCAAACTCCGAAGAATCTGGTGCTCCAATTCGGTCAGGAGGTATAATAACGTGTCATAAAGTGTGTTATGGACAGGAGAGTAGAGGAAGGCTGCCTTCAACTTGTGCTGTAACCTGGCCAAGGATCCTGGCTACTGAACCTCCCCTTGAGGCAGAGAAGAAGTGAAGTTCTTGCGAAGACTGCAGTAGTTGAATCCAATTATCGGCGTTACCTGAGGGTGAGATCTTCCCGAATCCTCCCAGCATCCCCTCCACCGTGGGGGCCACCCCGGACCAGTAGGAGGCAGCCTTGGTGTAGGAGATGGACGCCGGGGAGGCCGACTCCTCCTCCTCCGAAGTCATCTTCTCTAGCAAGACCTTGATCAACGCTCGAACGATGAAATGAAAGCGGCACCTGGATGCTCCCCTCCGCCTCTTCTGTGACCAACGAGCTGTTTGTCCAATAAATGGGGGCGCTTTTATTTTGATGAATTCACCCAACGTGGATTTGAAGCAGACTACGTTGAACCATTCAAGTTGGAGGTGACTACGGAAATGCTGGTCTCACAAGTGCAGAGCAAATCCGTGACATCTCAGGCAAGTCCGTGGCAACCAGGGAGCTGCTGCGTTCACCACAGGGCGATGATGAGCTATGAAATATGATCCAAAGTCATGCTTTGTTTACAGTCGTGTGACTTGCGCCAAAATTAACCCAAAGTTCGAGGTTTCGAGATGCGAGTGCGCGCTCAGCGTAGCAACGCTCGTTCATTGTAGTAATAATGTCACTATTTTTAGAGATAGCCTGATGAAGCCAAAGAAATACTGAGAAAACTTGGCACAATGCGGGCATGAGTGACCAGTGGTGCGGGCTTTTGTGCTGGAAGAACAGTAGAGAGAAAGCAGGCATTGATTAGACAAGGAGGTGAAGGTATCACCATAATCAGTCAGTTTTGATGCGGTGACGTCAAGACCCAGTATCAATGGCCACTGGAGGATCAAAGGCCCAACTAGAGCATGGCTTGGGGAACGTCACGTGGTGGGGATTCAGTCCCCGGATGCAAGTCTGGCCCGAGGACACAAGTGTGTATGCCCAAGTTGCTGATGTAAAATGCACTATGGCATCAGTGCTTTCTTTGAGCCTTGTATTCATTGATGGTTGTGTATTAGACTTTTCTTCGTCAAAGTTACCTCACAGACATCTGAGCCTTTTGTCAGTCGTCCATTCTACCGGGAATATCATTGGTGGTGGAGCAATGGTTATCCAAACATAACATTGCTCCATGTCTTGATGCTTATCATCATTTGTGGCTGACGATTAAGACCATAACGATTACTCTGTATACCCTGTTTACATCATACACAGACACATTTGCACATAACTTTTAAGTTCGTCCCACTTAGATTCTGAGTCACCCCTCAACATTCTCCTGGTGGGAGCTGGCGACGGTCGGCACATCTTACACAGCCTGAAGTGGGCAAACGATGGAAAGGAGAAGCCGGAGGTCCACTTTTACGTCGCAGAGCAGACGCTGATGCTCTACGCCAGGCAGATCTTATTCCTCGCGTAAGGATTTAACAGTAATGCTGATAGCTGAAGATAGTACAGTCATGTGCTATACACGGTCTATACGTATATAGAGAGGATAGTTTCTGTACTACATGAACTGAACGTTCAGAATAGCAAGAACAAAGCCGTTGGAACTTACCCCGACTCATTTGTCAGCCTCTTAAAGAAGGCCGCCAGCGGCAAAGCTCACAACGACCCTGACTCTGCCAGACTCATCCTGGAGATCTACGGCAATTTGAGTCTGAGTCGCCAGACTGCGCAGACACTGAGGGACACCGCGGAGAAGCTGAAGCAAAGTGTCTCCTCCAACAAGGACGCCGACAGTGACAACGATGTCCCCAGTTTGCCTCCAGGAGTCGACCTGGGAAGACTCAAGCGCAAAGAGGTGGACGCTCTAGAGCAAATCTTCAAGATCTGGGCGAACGAGAGCGAGGAGGAGGAGGAGGAGGACGGAGGCACGGCGGTGGGATCCATGGAGAAGCCCTGGGACTGCAGGCTCAGACAGCTGCTTATGGACAGATATGACGCCAGGGTAAGTCAGACAGAGCAAAGCACACGCAATTTCGATGGCGTCAATGTCCAGCATCTCAGGATGGACTGTTCGAGATGGATTACCAGCTTCGTCTGGTCGATCGCGGAGGGGCTGGAATCTCTCACAAGGAGTATTGCCACTGGAGAAAGACTGGAGAAGCTTTTTCCTGGGAAGACTCCCCAAGCACAGGTACGAGTTGACTTTTTGCATGGTTTCATGACTGGAGGCGTTTGCAGGTGGATTGATGCTACGATCACGAAAGTCACACCTGACTTGGAGCATAAGCATATAGCACTAGTGCACGCTGTCAAGCGCACGGCGGTCATATTCCTGATGGGTACTTTTACTTACTAGGGGGCGACTTCCCCCTGTGCCCGAACCCCACCTTGGCGTCAGGATTGGTGGTGCCCTCAGCCAGTGGCAAGAAAGAAACTCGTCTGGGCTACTGGGGAGATGTGGTCACGGGTCCTTTCCTCGGACTTGGTTTCCACTACTCCACAGAAGTACAAATGACCGAGACAAAGGTGGATTCATGACCGCACTTATCTAACTGGTCACGCACAGTGACATAAAGTCATCTTCCATCAACTCTCTAGTTGAAGCGCCCAGCTCAGGATCGCGCTCTATCCTTTGTGACGGACCTCATCGCCCAGATCCGGGAGAATAAAGCCTGGCCTCCAGTGACCTTCTTGTCCGTTAGCCAAGCTGAGCGAGAACTTCTCGCCGAAAACTCGTCCAAGCGCAAGTTCCACGACTTCTTCAACTCAGCCTTCATTGGCTGCGGAGTGACTCACTTTTTGACGGCTGAATTGGCGCGGAGAATGCGTCTCGGGGCCGCAATCTATGTGGAGTCGCCGGTCTTCTTGCTGCACGTGGCCAATGAGGTGGTGGTGAAGTTCCGTGATCACCTCCAGCAGACGTGCAAGGACAGTGGCTTGGACATGGTCAGCACGGAAGGAGATGAAATGGAGGAGATCAGACAAGGAATCGTGTTCAAGGCGATCAAGACTAGTGAATGCAGTGCCTGAAAGTTTAGAATTCACAACCTTCTGTTCAGAAGCATTTAATACTGTTCACCCAAAAATTCTCGGTTTGATTTAGTGATTGAGAACTCATTGCTGCTCTGTGGTTCAAAAAGAACTGTCACAACTTGTGTTGTTCATTCTTTGTAACGTTCAACTATCATTGTTTCGTATGTTATTTTGTATCTGGCAAGAAGCACTGAGACATTCTGCTTCACAATACTGAACCTATAGGATGTAAACGCTGCTAAAAGTTCTAACTACATCACGCGACCACAAGCTTGGGCATGCTTTGTCTCCTGCGAGACAACTTGAGCTTGGAGAACGGATTCAGCTTGGACTGGACCTTGAACGGGATCTGGATCGTCATGCTCAGAAAGGCTCTAGAGGTAACCTTGTGTAGGCTCGACTCATTGGAAAGTGAAGATCTCTGATCTGTTCGTTATAAACTGTGATGCGCGAGCATCAATGTGATGTGTATGTTTTCCTTCTTGTAGACCGGCGAGGCTTCGTGACCAGAAAAATTGGTGCCAAAACCTCCAAACGCCGCCTTTTCTGAGCTTCGCTCTTAAGTATGAGCGGGACGTTGGTGGGAATTCCGGTGGTCACAGAAAAGAAGGGACAACAAACAGCTACATCTGTTTGAGAACTTCAGAGTTGTGATTTCCAACGTTGTCGCGCGCGCCGCCAAAATGGATCCGGACTTCTACGACGAGTTTGGCAACTACATCGGCCCTGAGTTGGAGTCGGACGACGAAGACTCTGAGGACGAGAGTGAGCAGCAGAGGGGCCAGCATGATCAAGCCCAGGATGATCACGAAGGAGACCAGAACGGCGACGATGCCAGGATGGACCAGGTACATGTTCATGGTTTGGAGTCGCCGGGACGATCTGGACCTACTTTGGTGTTTCTAGGACGGTGATGAGGACCCTTCTGGTTCGTCGACAGCGGTCGTCCTCCACGAGGATAAAAAGTACTACCCTTCCGCCTCGGAGGTGTTCGGTCCTGAGGTGGAGACCATCGTAGAGGAGGAGGACGCTCAGCCCCTCACGGAGCCCATTGTGCAGCCGGTCAAGAAGAACAAGTTTCAGCATGTCGAGCAGGTAAGGTGCAGGCTAGGAGTGTAGAGGATTTGAAGTGACCTCTTGGTCGCCTTCAGGAGCTGCCTCAGACGGTCTACGACGCTGAGTACATGGCCGAGCTGATGGACAACCCTCTGCTGGTGAGAAACGTTAGTCTCTTGGGGCACCTTCATCACGGCAAGACGTCGTTCGTGGACTGCCTCATGCAGCAAACCCATCCCGACCTGAGGACCAAAGAGGACAAGCCCATCAGATACACGGATACCCTCTTCACTGAGCAGGTAGGTTCGTCTGTACGTGCCTCATTTCCTGCTCAGAGACCCGACTGAGCGGTGTTGGTTGCCATACATTAAGCGACGGGCTATTCAACCAATCCCACTCTCCTCTTGCTATGCAGGAACGCGGCGTCTCAATCAAGTCCATGCCCGTGACGCTCGTCCTGCAAGATCTCCGAGACAAATCGTTTCTCCTAAACCTGTTGGACACGCCTGGGCACGTCAACTTCAGCGACGAAGTTTCGGCCGCGGTCAGGTTGTCAGACGGGATTGTTTTGTTCGTGGACGCGGCCGAGGGTGTCATGCTCAACACAGAGAGACTCGTCAAGCACGCAGTCCAGGTTGGTGGGGTGACCTAAGCCAATATGTCGTCAACTTCTAAGCATGAATTGGTATTCTAGGAGCGTTCTCCCATCACGGTTTGCATTAACAAGATCGACCGCCTCATCCTCGAGCTAAAGCTACCGCCCGTAGACGCCTACTACAAGCTGAGGCACATCGTCGACGAGATCAATGGCTTGCTAAGGTGATAATTACTGTGCACGTACAGTGGAGTTTTCCGTTGACTTCATTCATTAACTCCTGCAGCCTCTACTCCGAGGATGAAGAGGTCCAGCGAGTCAACCCTCTGCTCGGCAACGTCTGCTTTGCATCGTCACAGTACGGCTTCTGCTTCACCCTGGGGTCGTTTTCCCAGTTGTACGCGGAGACGTACGCTGGAGTCGGCGGTGTCATACTGGAGCCTCGAGAGCTTGCTCGGAGACTCTGGGGAGACATCTACTTCAACGCCAAGACGAGAAGATTTACCAAAAAGAGCCCTCATGGATCGGCGCAGAGGAGCTTCGTAGAGTTCATCCTCGAGCCGCTGTATAAGATCTTTGCGCAAGTGGTTGGCGATGTCGACACGTGCTTGCCTATGCTGTGCGAGGAGCTGGGCGTCCGACTGACCAAGGAAGAGGCTAAGATGAATATCCGGCCGCTCCTCAGGATCATGTGTTCAAGGTACTGAGACAGCAAGGGATTCCTGCTCCGTGACTGGCAAGCACCTTCTTGTCCTCACTGTCAATTTTGTTCCTTTAGGTTCTTTGGAGACTTCAAAGGGTTCGTGGAAATGTTGGCCAAGCACATTCCGTCACCAGCTGATCACGCCAAGACAAAGGTAGAAACGTTACGTTGTTGCCAACCACGATAACTTTATTTATTATTCTGTTGTTCTTCAAGGTGGAGCATATTTATACTGGCGCGCTGGACAGCGACAGAGGAGAATCCATGACTGCTTGTGATCAGGACGGCAGGCTGATGGTCCACACTACCAAGCAATACCCAACGGACGACACCACCTGCTTCCATGCATTGGGAAGAGTCTTCTCGGGCACCCTGCATGCTGGCCAAGAGGTTCGTAGCAGTGCGACTCACAGAGGAGTTGTTACTGGCAGTTTCCTTCTCGTTAGGTTCGACTACTTGGAGAAAACTATACCATGTTCGACGAGGAGGACTCCAGGAATATCACAATTGGACGGTTGTGGGTCTACCAAGCCAGATACAAGATCGAGGTCAACCGCGTTCCCGCGGGCTGTTGGGTGTTGATCGAGGGCATCGATGCTTCGCTGGTCAAGACCTCGACCCTCACGGACGTCAAACAGGATGACGAACTCTTTATCTTCAGGTAGGTGGAGAGAATTCGTCTGGTTCATCAGGATCAACGTGCATCCGTTTCCTCCTTGAAACAGGCCACTCAAGTTCAATACTCAGTCAATCATCAAGATCGCGGTGGAGCCGGTGAACCCGTCGGAGCTGCCCAAGATGTTGGACGGATTGAGAAAGGTATAAAAGGAGCCAAGCATAGGTGTGGAATCTGTAGATGTCGGATCTGATTTGGTGCCAAGAAAAAGTGTAGCCGTCAACAGGTGTGGGTCCCAAGGTCACAGTCTGCAAAAGATGAGCAGAGCAAGGACACCGAGACTTATGTTTAACCTTCTGTGCTATGTTGCATCCTGCTACACCGAGACTATTTGGTGTGCTCATTTAGTGCCATGGCCACCTTCGTAGCATCTATAACTCAATCAATGCTATGCTCGAATGCATACGTGTAGGGAAAAGAGCCTCGTACAACAAGTCCTTCTTACAGGTGAACAAGTCGTATCCTTTGCTGAGCACCAAGGTGGAGGAATCTGGCGAGCACGTCATCCTTGGCACCGGCGAACTCTACTTGGACTGTGTCATGCATGACCTGAGGAAGCTTTACTCGGAGATTGACATTAAGGTGGCCGACCCGGTCGTGTCGTTCTGCGAGACTGTCGTCGAGACCAGGTGAGTCTGAACAACTCGAGCTTGAAAGCCAGATCAATTCATACTTTGTTCCTTTTCAGCTCACTGAAATGTTTCGCGGAGACTCCGAACAAAAAGAACAAGCTGACGATGATTGCGGAACCCTTGGAGAAGGGCTTGGCTGAGGACATCGAATCCGAAGTCGTCTCAATCAACTGGAACCGGAAGAGACTGGGAGAGTTCTTCCAGACCAAGTACGACTGGGATCTGTTGGCGGCCAGGTCCATTTGGGCATTTGGACCAGATGCAACAGGTAGCACTGAATCAAGCGAGATGTTGCCTTGAGCAGCCCTTGAAAGTCGCTGTCTTTTCGTCATCGCAGGTCCCAACATCTTGGTTGACGATACACTATCTGCGGAGGTGGACAAGGGCTTACTTGGCTCGGTCAAGGACTCAATTGTGCAAGGCTTTCAGTGGGGAGCCCGCGAGGGTCCTCTTTGTGAAGAGCCAATCCGAAACGCAAAGTTCAAGATTCTGGATGCAGTTATAGCTCAGGAGCCGATCCACAGGGGAGGAGGACAAGTGATCCCCACAGCCAGGTACGTTAAGAATCGTTCATCTTTAAAAGTTCTTTTTAGCTATACTTCTACTCATATTGGTTGAGTGTTGATGATTTCTCCGTGGAGCAACGTAGACTGGTGCCCAAAGCGGATGACAGCAGGTTTGTCTTTTTTCAGGAGAGTGGCGTATTCGGCGTTCCTGATGGCTACGCCTCGTCTGATGGAGCCGTACATGTTCGTGGAGGTTCAGGCCCCGGCAGACTGCGTCTCCTCTGTTTACACTGTCTTGGCTAGGCGGAGAGGTCACGTCACGCAAGACGCCCCAGTCCCGGGGTCGCCGCTCTACACCATCAAAGCCTTCATCCCGGCCATCGACTCGTTTGGCTTCGAGACCGACCTGCGCACGCACACCCAAGGTCAAGCTTTCGGGGTGTCAGTCTTCCACCATTGGCAGATTGTGCCTGGAGACCCACTGGACAAGTCCATTGCAATCCGGCCGCTCGAGGCCCAGCCGGCCACGGCACTGGCCAGGGAGTTCATGATCAAGACGCGCAGGAGGAAGGGACTCAGCGAAGATGTCTCAATCAACAAGTTCTTCGATGACCCCATGTTGCTCGAGCTCGCCCGGCAGGACGTCATGCTCAACTACCCTGGCTAAACTTGTGTGCATTTGTCGTGTTTGTGTCTATACGTGTGTCAATATAGTATGTATTGCGGTATGCACGTGTACGCGAACTATGTTTCTTTCTTGACGTCAAGACACAAATGCTTCTCTTCCTCATGCGACCGTCTTACGGCCAAGGAAAGGACTGCGCCTCCTAGTCGACAGTGAGGTTCTCGAGGCTCGGGGACGTGACGACCGAGAGGCTGCGACGAACGTAAGGGAGGCCAAAGGTCTCGAGAGGCTCTGAACTTGACTGAGTCACGTCCACACCCACCGACATCGGTGTCATCGCGAGCTTTCTCCTCGTTATGCTTGCACACCTTGCTTCATCGAAAGTTGTGCACTTGAACTGACGCAGTCTGTCCCGGAAAGAAACAACATGGACAGATGCCAGGAAAAAAAAAGGCTTTTGTCTGGCCGAGCTTTTGTCCGCGCGCGGACGCACCTGTTGCTTCACGACTTGAGGCGCAGCACTGCAGCATGAAGTGCACGGCCACTGCGTCAACGCCTCCGCGCCCTTGCCTGCCCCGCCAGCTTAGTGTCCAGGATCCGCGTCATCGGACGTGCATGTGTGGAGCTCGCATCTCCGGTTTACGTCTTCACCTTATGCCTGTAGTTCTCCGCGTGCACGATCACTGAGATCAGTTCAATCACTCACAAAATGCGACCAGACTTGTTTGTGACAGAACATAGACTCTTTGGCTTGTGTGGATGCATCATTCCACGAGTCTGCTCGTGTCCATGTACAAGTACTCAACGTATAAAACACAGGTACTTACTTAGGTGTGTTACAGAGACGCTAAATGCATCGGAGACTTCAGAAAGCAGTTGAAATTCCTCACTGGAGATTTCTTGCCCAGGAACGTTCGTCATGTCGCAGAATCTGCTGAGATCAGCAGAAATGGAGAAGTGTGAAAGTAACGAACATAAATCGTTGCTCGACAGACAAGTAACAACTCATACGAGAGTCATATGCACAACTTGTAACTGAGTGATCCACACCAGGAGTACCAGGATGACCACTACACAGCTATGCAGTGACACATCATGACCATGCTTGAGTCAGTCCTCGTTGACTTGATCTAACTAGGATGCATTTTTCTTTTCATTTTTTGTTGACATCTTGGGCTGCGGATTTTTGCCGCAAAGATCTTGGCAATTTCTCAAACACGACGGAGAAATCTTTCCACCACCATTCCCAAATTAGTCGGGGCACAGTCAGGCATGCAGTGAAGTCACATCAAGATTTGGGGTCTCAGGAAGAGGTGAGGCAAGAAAGGTACTACTGCAATCTCTCAGGTCACTCTCGAGTCAACTCCCAAGGAGTCTGCAAGTCACACCTGGACCCAAGCCTTCCAGAAGCCGCTCGAAGAACAAGATGGACTCGATCAAGAAGAAGATGCAGTCCTTGGCCACTGAGACGGCCAACGCCATAGAGAGGGCAAACAAGTTTGAGGAGGAGATTCGCCGCACCAATGAGGTGGCAGAGGCGTTCGAGGAGCAGATCAGGACCATCCAGAAGAAGATGCAGTCCATGGAGGCCCAGTACGACTCTTGCACGGAAAACGTCTTCGACGTCACCCTCAAGTGGGAGGCCAAGGAGAAGGCCTACGCCAGCGCTGAGGCTGACGTGGGGTCCCTGAGCAGGAGGCTGCTGCTTCTGGAAGACGACGTGGAAAAGTCTGAGGAGAGGCTGGCCAAGGCCATCACCATGCTGTGCAAGGAATCCCGGAGGGCCGACATGGCCGTAAGGAAGAGGCAGCAGTTGGAGAACTCCAACACTGCCAATGAAGAGCAAAGTGATGCTCTGGAGGGTCAACTGAAAGAGGCCCGATTCATGCTTGAGGATTCTGAACGAAAATATGAAGACATTTCCCGGAAACTCGGCACTCTGGAAACTGAACTGGAAAGAACCAACGAACGATGTGAGATGGTGGAGAACAAGATCATCAGCCTGGAAGAGGAGCTGCAAGTGGTGGGACAAAACTTGCAGTCACTTGAAGTCAGCGAAGAAAAAGCCATCCAGAGAGAGGAGAACTACCAGAAGCAGATTCGCGAGCTCACGGAGAGGTTGAAGGCTGCTGAGAGAAGAGACGAGAACGCCACCATGAACATTGGACGACTGAACATCAAGATCGACCAGGTGGAAGAGACTCTGCTCAAGGAGAAGATGAAAATCAAGAACGTCTCCGACGATCTGAACCAGACTTTTGACGACATGTTGAGCTTCTGAGTAGTAAACTTATGCACGCACTATACTTAACATGATTACATCTTAAACTTCCTTTCGTCCTTTATTCTCCACCATCTGACTGTGCCTATTTTTGTTTCAGACATAGTGCACGAGTCGTCAGAGTTGCATGTCCTCATCTCCGTCGTCAGTGGCGACCAAGATGGATGCCATCAAGAAGAAGATGCTCTCTCTGCAGGCCGAGACCGCCCAGGCTGAGGCCAGAGCCAAACAATTTGAAGAAGAGGCCTCCGTTGCCAGCAACCTCGCTGACAAAACGGAAGAGCAAGTACGTAAGCACTGCGCGTAAGACGTCGTATTAACAACTTTAACAGGCATTGTTTTTAAGCGTGTACATGGGTGTGTGGCAGTACTTGTTAGGGATGTTACGATCAATGTTTTTCGGGTCCGACTCGAGTTCGAGCCGGCCAAAAGCTGGAATGACTTGAGTTGAATCATCGGACTGTTAAGAAAGGTCGAGTTGCTATTAAGTTAACAGCATTAACCACGAGGAATCATTTGTGTTTGAAGGTCTCCGATCATAGATGCCGTTATCCGAATGGACCCGGATTTATAACATCGGGTCACTGATCAGGCCGAGTTGAATGCTCGGGGTTTGAGTCAGTCACGAATCAGGAAGAAATGTTGCCCTACCCGGGTTGGACCCGGGTCAGGTCTGACCCGGTTGCATCGTTGCAGTGTTCCTGTCGTACACGGGAGCAGACGACGTAGTACAGAGTATAGAAGCGTTGAAGGACGACTCATGACGTTGTTGCTGATCGATCATCGTGGTCCACATGATATTGCTTAACACATAAACTAAATTGTTTCTTTGTAGGTAAGAAACTTGCAGAAGAAGCTTCAAGCTCTGGAAGGTCGATACGACACTTGCACTGAAGACCTCTTCAATGTCACCACCAAGCTGGAGGAGAAGGAAAAGATTGCTGCAAGTGCTGAGGGTGACGTAGGAAATCTCTCTCGAAGAATCCTGCTGGTCGAAGATGAGGTGCAAAGAAGTGAAGAACGTCTTGCCAAAGCTGTTAAGGATCTGTGTGCCGAGTCCAAAAGAGCTGATGACACAATCAGAGGAAGGCAGAGACTTGAGCAGGAGCAAACGATGCACGAAGAGTCCATTGACACCATCGAGAGTCAGTTGAAGGAGGCAAAGTTCATGCTGGCCGAATCGGAGAGGAAGTATGAGGACATCGCCAGAAAGTTGGGTCGGATGGAGTCAGACTTGGAGAGGTCCAATGAGAGAGCAGAAGCTGGAGAATGCAAGATCATTGAGCTGGAGGACGAGCTCAAGGTCGTGGGCAACAATCTCCAGTCCTTGGAGGTGAGCGAGGAAAAGGCCAATCAGAGAGAGGAAACTTACCAGAAGCAGATTCACGATCTGATGGAGCGACTCAAGGCCGCAGAAACCAGGGCAGAGAATGCTGAAATGAACATCCAGAGGCTGAACATCCGGGTGGATCAGGTACATCACGATTTCCTTTTGCGTGTATTTAACGTATTTATTACTCAAACGTCTCTGTTAGATCGAGGATGATCTCCTCGCCGAAAAGCTGAAGATCAAAGCCATCTCAGACGATCTGGACGGGACTTTCAGAGACATGAATTACTTTTGAGCGGCCCACACCAGGTACTCTGTACCTTGTACTTCCAGCACAGCATCTGTCGAGAAAACAGCACACAGTTTATTAATATCCAAGTACTTAAGCGTATCAATCTACAGCAATCTCCAAATCTGATTCACTACATGATCAACGTGTCATTAAATAACCACGAGCCACACGAGCAAGATTCACAACGGGACTTCCGGCATTGCTAGACTCCGCCCTACCATCCATGGTTTTTGTTGGGACCCGCTATTCTGCCGTTGACCATCTGCACCTTGTTGTTGAACCTCCTGTTGTACTGCTTGCGCTTCTTGGCTCTCCCGTTGAGGCGTTTGTGGGTCCTCTCCTGCGGCTCCACCACAGGCGTGACCTTGCGCACCTTGCCCACATAGTGCAAGGAGCCATGCACCTATTATTAATATTGCTATCATTATGCGTTATCATTGATTGTCGCATTCGAATGTCACCTTTCCGCCCTTCAACTTGACGCAAACATCGAGTGTGGGGTTTTCTGCCACCTGATCCAGGTTCTCCAGAGGTCGGCCTCCGCAGAAGACGGCCAAGTTCTCCTTGGCCACGGCTTCGTGAGCAGTGATTCTTGCGAGGACCTCCTTGACCGAGGACAGTTGGTCAAAAGTGACGCAATAGTTTTTCTGGAGGCCCCTGACAAAGAGTTGCATCTTGAGATCGTACCCCAAGCTCTTTCCTTCAGCAAAGAGCGTGAAGTGATCGCTCAAGGTTAGCTCAAGCTCTTTTAAGGCTGATAACGATTACTCCAAGGACCAGCTCACTTGCGCCACCTTTCGAAAGGAGGTGTCATCCTCGGCAGTCGAGAAGGCGACGGCGCAATCGATTGGTGAGTATGTTGGGAGCAATAACTTCGCACGAGTACTCGAGCGATCTGATTTGAGGCCAATATGAGAAATGTACAGACCTAAACATCGATATCGGCGCCATAAGAGACGAAACCCCGGCCCAATAGATATTGATTGCATCTCACAGAAATGGGCTTGAACTTCTGAACTGGTTCATGTAGTGAAACATGAAAAGGTTTTGTTCACCTCACAAATTTTTACTTAAGATTAAGAAAAGCTATTGAGTATTCTGTCGTTCAGAAGGTCCTCCAGAAGAGCTCTTCTCCGGGGTACCTTGGCAAAGCCGTTCTTAGCTCTGCATCTGCCAGTTGCCCAACGCCAGCCTCTCCGCCTACGTTAGCTCCTTGGGCGCTCTCTTCTCCATAAGCAACTCGACGGTGTCTGACTCGTCCCACTTCATCACGAGGATGACCAGCAGACACACGGCGAAAGGGTTGCGAGGAGGGGGAAGAGAGGGGCCGAGAAGTGGAGGTCGCCATCCAGTCCATGGACACGTGACTCCGAGAATGGTGGAACACCTTGAGTGACAGTGGCCACATTTAGATAAAAGACTGATTCATTGATGGGTGCCACAAAGGACAACTTTCCGGTCTTGATGCACATGACCAGTAGCGTCACGAATTGCCCCACCAGTTTCATCTGGTGCTCGTCAGTCCGGTTCGTCAGTCGAGGTCCAGGGAATGGAGATGCTCTAAGTATATTAATCTAAAAACAACAACTGTTATGTTGTTTTAAACCATTACAATAGCAAGAGCAATGATTCAACAATACAGGGGGGTTCTTCTAAGACGAGACACTCAGCGCAAAAAAGTTAAGGGCAAAAAAATAACAGAAATAGCGAATAATTTGGGCATTTTTTGGACTGTATTGTGGGCCA